>JACCDH011053510.1_pt1 | contig 12300 bp, 11 predicted proteins | sample 7442481 | NCBI WGS metagenome assembly JACCDH01 (sample SAMN15323433, study PRJNA562643) | freshwater metagenome | isolation source: river surface water | place: USA:Blue River Watershed | collected 2017-08-15
GACATCCAGCTGATGTGCGACTTCAACCAGGGCCAGACGATACAAGAGGCGATCTGGCGCATGCATGCGCTCGATGACCAGGGCCTGTACTGGTTCGAGGAGCCGGTCGTGTTCGACAACTATGCGCAAAGCGCGCAACTGGCGGCCGAGCTGAAGACGCCGGTGTCGATCGGCGAAAACATCTATGGCCCGCGCTCGTTCTACGACGCGGTGCAGGCGAAGGCCGCCGATCTCTACATGCCGGACCTGATGCGCATCGGCGGCGTCACCGGCTGGATGCGCGCTGCAGCCATTGCCGGTGCGGCCGGCCTGCCGCTGTCGAGCCATCTGTATCCGGAAGTCTCCGCGCACCTGCTGCGCGCGTCCGAATCGGCCGACTGGCTGGAATACCGCGACTGGGGCAACCCCATCATCGCGCAACCATTCGAAGTCGTCGATGGCCATGCGATCGTGCCGGATCGTCCGGGCAATGGCATCGAATGGAACGAGGACGCCATCGCGAAATACGCGTACTGAAGCACGTTGACTTGAGAACGTCATGAAGCGTGCGCAGACACGCGAATGAAAAGCGAATGAAACGCGGGCTCACCAGATACCGGCACGTACAGGCTGTAAGTGCCGGTATTTGCTTAATGAGAGCCCGCAACAAATCCACCTGACCGAAAACACGCATGACCCCTGAGATGACCACCAGCGCCGTGAGCGCCGATACCGCCCGTGACGCCGTATACCGCAAGGCGATGCTGCGTTTCATGCCGCTGCTATGCCTGTGCCTCGTCGCCGCTTACCTCGATCGCGTGAACGTCGGCTTTGCCAAGCTGACGATGCTGGACGACCTCGGCTTCAGCAATACGGTTTATGGTTTGGGTGCGGGCATCTTCTTCTTCGGTTACTTCCTGTTCGAAGTGCCGAGCAATGTCTTGCTGCACAAGATAGGTGCGCGCGTCTGGATCGCGCGCATCATGATCACCTGGGGCATCATCGGCGCAGCGATGGCTTTCGTCAGCACGCCGCTGCAGTTCTATGTACTGCGCTTCCTGCTCGGCGTGGCCGAGGCTGGTTTCATCCCGGGCGTAATGTACTTCCTGTCTTGCTGGTTCCCGTCCGCACGTCGCGGCCGCGTGCTGGCGTTGTTGCTGGCGGCCGTTCCCTTGTCGAGTGTGATCGGCGGGCCGCTGTCAGGCCTGATCCTCAAATCGACTGCAGGTGCCTACGGCATGTATGGCTGGCAGTGGCTGTTCCTGATCGAGACCATTCCTTCCGTGCTGCTGGGTATCGCCGTGCTGAAGATGTTGGCCGATCGTCCGTCCGATACGCACTGGCTCGACGCGCAGGAAGCCGCGATGATCGAAGCGGACATCGCGCAAGAAGCCGAGCGTAACCAGGAACACTCGGGTTTTGCGAGCGCCTTCAAGAGCAAGCTGGTGTGGCAGCTGAGCGCTGCCTACTTCTGCATCGTCAGCTCGGTGTACGTGCTGATCTTCTGGCTCCCGACGCTGATCAAGCAGCATGGCATCACGGACCCGGTGCAGATCGGTTGGCTGACCGCGATTCCGTATTTCGCGGCGATCGTGGCATCGATCTGGAACAATGCCCGCGCCGACCGCCTGCGCGAGCGCCGCTGGCATACCGCCGTGCCGTGCTTCATCACCGCCGTAGGCCTGGTACTGAGCTGGATGCATTTCGACAGCCTCGCGCTGACGATGCTGATCCTCACCGTCGCCGCTGCCGCCGCATCGACCACGCAAGCCGCGTTCTGGAGCGTGCCGCCCACCTTCCTCAGTGGCGCAGCCGCTGCCGCCGGTCTGGCACTGATCAATTCGCTGGGCAATGTCGGCGGCATGGTCAGCACCTCGGTGGTCGGCTGGATCACCGATATCACCGGTAATTCCCAGGATGCGTTGATCCTGTTCGCCGGCATTCTGCTGATCGCCGTCGTGCTGGTGCTGAAGCTGCCGGCCAAGCTGGTCAATCACTGATTTCGACGGCGGCAAAGGCCGCGTTGCGGTTGCTGCCAGCGCAGCAGCCGCTCCGTGGTCATTTCAAACGGGGTCGGGCCGACGATGCCTTGGTCCATGGGCTCCATCTGCGATGTGATCCTGCCATGCGACTGGCAGGAGCAAGTTGCTTGTGGTTCTGCGTCCATCCCATGCGCACTGCCCGGGCAGCGCCTGTTGCCTGCAGCGGGTAACGCAGGAATTGAACTTTGATCTCTGATTCAAATCACAATTTTCCCGGTTGTTTTTTATGAAAGGACAGATGATGAAGAAATTTGCTTCCATCACGCTCGCCGCGCTGCTTGCGGCAACAGGGACGAGCACATTTGCAGAAGAGACGAAGGTGCCGCAATCCACGGCTCCGCTTGAGATGTCGGATGCGCAAATGGATAGCGTTGCTGCCGGTATTGCCAATTTCAACAACCTCGTCGCTATCGACGTCAACAATGTCCTGAACAATAACGACGTTCAGGTTGCCGTACCGGTCAACGCTGCTGTTGCTGTCGGCGCAGTCGGTATCCTCAGTCGCCAGACGGGCATCATCACCGGCGCATCGGCTCCAGGTAGAGTCAACCAACTACCGTAAAAATCACTGGTGCAGATTACAGGGCCCCTGAACGATCGACAGGGGCCATTCTTTTTGGGCCATCCTTTGCGCCTCCTGATCTTGCTGCTTGTCCTGCAAATGGCAGGATGCGCAGCCCTCCCGAACACCTCGGCCAGCTGGCAGCCGGTAGCCTCGGTGCTCGAGGCACGGCAGCGTCATGTCGTGGTTCAGCAATGGGACCTGAGTTGCGGCGCAGCTTCGCTCGCGACCCTGATGAATTTCCAGCATGGCGAGTCTTTCCGGGAGAAGGCAATCGCCGAATCCATGCTTCGTCGCACAAACCCGTTGACGGTGCGCGTCAAGGGGGGCTTCTCGCTGCTTGACCTGAAGCGCTTTGTCGAAGCGCACGGTTATCAGGGCAAGGGCTACATGAAGCTGCGCTTCGACCAGCTGCTGGATTTCCAGCCAGCCATCGTCCCGGTCAACCTCGGTGACTACCATCATTTCGTCGTATTCCGCGGTGCCGTCGGCGACAAGGTTTTGCTGGCCGACCCGGCCTTTGGCAACAGGACGGTTTCCCGTTCGGATTTCGAGCAAGGCTGGGCCGAAAATATTGCGTTCGTGGTCAGCCGTCGGGATGGGCTTGCCCCGCCCAGTGTGCTGGGCGTCGAACCTGTGGATTTCGTCAGGGTTCCATCGGCCATGCTCAGGCAAGCTCTGCACTGACATGCCGGGCGCGTCGCGCCCGGCGCCCGGTTCAAGGAGAGCACCGTGGAGCCTCTGTCGCCCGCCATCTCGCGCACGCTCGTGCTCTTTGCCTTGCTGCTGGCGACCCCTGTTGCCGATGCAGAGCGTCGTGTGCCGCAGCGGCAGATGCAATGGCAGATGCAGCGGCAGATCCAGCAGGCGATGCAGGCCGAGGGCGACAGCAAAGCGCAGCTGTTCGCAGCGCTGCAAGCGCAGGTAGCGGAGCTGCAGCGTCGCCTTGCCATCCTCGAGCAGAGTGCGTCGCAGCGCACCACTCGTCCCGGAGAGAGCGCCATTGCCAGTGCAGGCCCAGCAGCAGCGCCTTCCGCAGCTGTGAATGCACCGCCCCGGCGCCTGCCGCCGGAGTCAGCCACTTCGTCTGCGGCCGCAGCGGAACCGGCCAACGAAGACTTGTCGCGTGCACTGGAGCGCGCGTTGGTGCGCGAAGGCGGCCTGGTATTGCCGCCCGGTGTGGTCGAGCTCGAGCCTCGATACCGCTACCAGCATCGATCAACCAACCGGCTGGAACTGGTGTCCATCGCCGGGCAGCCTCAAGTGGCACAGGTGGACAGGAAGCTCGATGCGTCGCAGTTGAGTCTGGGTCTGAGGTTGGGGCTGCCATGGTCGAGCCAACTGGAGCTCTTGCTGCCTTATGCCAGCAATCGCCAGCGTACGGTCGCCGCTGGCAGTTTTCTTTCAGTCGAAAGCGCATCCGGATTCGGCAATACCGAGATCGGCCTCACGAAGCAGCTCTTTACCGAGCCCGGCGGATTCGGTTTGCTTGCTTCCCTGCGATGGGTAGGGCAAGCCGATGCCAACCCCGACTCGACTGTCGCCGCGGGCAGCAGCTTCGGCTCGGTCCAGGGCGGGCTGCTGTTCGTCACGCGGCGCGATCCGGTGGTCTACTTCGGCGCGCTGTCGCATTCGCTGGGCCAGCGGCGCCGGATTGCCGGCGCCCTGATCGATCCGGGCAATGCGACGGGGCTGCGCGCGGGCGCGATCGTGGCGTTGAGTCCTGACACTTCCCTCAGGTTAGGTTTTGAGTTCAGCCGCACTGCCGATGCAAGACTCGATTCCGTCGTTGTTGCCGGCAGCGGCAAAGTGCAGGGCGAGTTCAGCACGGGCTTCTCTTTCGTGCTCACGCCCCGGGTCTTGCTCGGTATGGAGGCCGGCCTGGGCTTGACGCCGAACTCGCCCAATTTCCGGGTCGGCTTGTCGTTACCGTTCAGGTTTTGAGGACGGTGCCCGGGCCTCATTCCGCACCGGGGCGCTGCTGCCCTCGGGACGTGTCCGCAGGATGCCCGGGGCCCGTGCCTGAAGCGGGCAGGGCTGCCTGTTCCAGCGGCCTCGCGGCCGGGCCGTGAAGGACTTCGCCGCTGAAGGAAAAGCGCGATCCATGGCACGGACAGTCCCACGACTGTTCCGCAGAATTCCAGTGCACCACGCAACCGAGGTGTGTGCATTTGGCCGACAGCGCATGCAGTTCGCCCTGGGTATCGCGGTAGACCGCCAATTTCCGGAACTTGTCCCCGACGATGGCACCGACGCCGGCCGGGATCTCCCAGACAGAATCGACATCGCTCGACGTCACCCAGTCACCATACCGGGCCAGCGTATTGGCCTGCTCGCTCAGGAATTCAGACAGGCCATGCGTGATCAGCCGGCGCGGATCGTACAGTCCGGCCCAGGGATTCGCCTGGTTGCGGATCAGGTCGGAAACAATCATCGCGCCCAGCGTGCAATGCGTCATGCCATTGCCCGAATCGCCGCTGATGACAAACACATGGTCGCTGTCGAGCGGGTTCCTGCCGAGGAAGGCGAGACCGTCCGCCGGCTCCATGATTTCTCCGGACCAGCGATAAAGCGTCTCTGCAGCCATAGGATAGCGTTCCCGTACCCAACGCTCGATCTCGCTGTAGCGGTGCTCAGGGTGCGTATCTTGTCCCACCTTGTGATCTGCGCCGCCGACGATCAGGATGTCGTCACCCGACTCTGTAGTCGCCGCAGCGATCCGGACGTAGTAGTAGGGATCGCCGGTATCCCACAGCAGTATCGCCGGAACGCTGCCCGCGGGAATGCGCAGGCCGACCACATAGGTACGGTACGCCGCCTGCTTCGTGTGCAGTGCGACCCGGTTGTTGAACGGTGTGTTGGTGGCGACGACCACGGCATTCGCGCGTATTTTGCCGCGGTCCGTGATGACGACCTGCCGCCCGTGATCGGCGCTGATGTCCAGTGCACGGGTCAGGCAGCGGATGTCGCCCTGGTAGCGGACGATGGTGTGTGCCAGGCCGGCAAGCCAGGCCAGCGGGTGGAACTGCGCCTGGTCCGGGTAGCGGATGCAGGGGCCCGTGTCAAAGCTGAGGCCGGGCACACGGTCCAGACGCTCCACCGGCACGCCCGCACTGGTGGCGGCATGGTATTCGTCATCCAGATGGTTGAACGCGCTTGCCGGCCGCGCATACAGATAGCCATCGAGGCGCCGGAAACCGCAGTCTATCTGCTCCTCCGCCACCACCTGTTCGACCCAATCGGTCGCGGCAGCGAATGCGCTGGCCACCTGCCTGGCTCTCGCGGCGCCCAGCAATCGGGTGAGTCCGGCGTACCACTCGTCGGGCGGAAAGAAGTGGGCTGTCGTGCGGCCGGTCTCGCCAGCACCTATGCCCAGCGCATCGATGACCAGTACCTTGCGGCCTTCGCGTGCTAGCCGATAAGCCGTCGTCAGCCCGGCGATGCCTGCGCCGATGACACAGATGTCGGTATCGGCATCGCTGGTCAGGGGAGGGAATGTCGGCAGCTTCGCTGTCGCCATCCAGACAGAAGTGGAAGTGCCATTCGACAGCTGCATGATCCGATCCCTTCAGCAAGCCATTCAGGGGTCCGCGTCAACGCGAGGATTCATGCCGTGTTTTTTGGCGCGGAGTTCTGTCGACTCCTGTTCAAGCGTTTAGTTGCGGACGCGCGTGCACCTGTTGAGACGGTAGCGCCCACTTGCGTCGCTTATTCGACCTTCCAGCAGCCCGACTTCCCACCGTGCTTTTCCATCACCTTGATGTCGGACATCACCATCGTCTTGTCGACGGCCTTGCACTTGTCGTAGATGGTCAGCAGCGTCACCAGAAGGTCTTTGTAAATCAACGGCCTAGCTGTTCGTTGCCTTTGCCGCCCGCCCATTTGCGTGGGGTGATTGGGCCAACAGTGGGACAAGCGCCCCGGACGCGATGATTTCTGCCACCCCCCACGTGGACAATGGCTCGGCACATAGGGGGCTTGAGGACTCCAGCACCTACCCGGTCGCGCGTACTTGATGAATTCAATCAAAGCTAAGTTGAAAAAAATCCAAACCATAGCGGCTCAGTGTCGGGCAGAGTTGAGTGCCAACAAAATTTCAACTAACAAAGGCACTGGGGGGCATCATGACAACACAGGCTGATGATCAGCGGATCAGCCGCACAGAGCCGTCAGCACGCTCGCAAGATTTTCATTCTCCTGCTGATCCGGCCTTGATCGATTCGCGCTACGCCGCGATGCGCCTTTTGGCGACGCTGGCCTTGGTCACGCTGGGCAATGGCGCGATGTACGTACTGGCTGTCATGCTGCCCGAAGTGCAAAAGGAATTCGGCATCAGCCGCGCGGAGGCATCGCTGCCCTACACGCTAATTATGATCGGCTTCGGGGTCGGCGGCATTCTCTGCGGTCGCTGGGCGGATCGCTACGGCATAGCGCGGGTGCTGGCCCTCGGCGCGTTCGGTTCGTTCGCCGGGTTCGTTATCTCGGGGCTAGCGCCGAACATCGTTGTGTTCGCGCTCGCGCATGGCCTGTTGCTGGGCTTGCTGGCGATCGGCAGTTCCTTTGTGCCGCTCATCGCCGACACGTCGCTATGGTGGAACAAGCGGCGCGGCCTCGCGGTCGGAATCGCCACCAGTGGCAACTTCCTGTCCGGTACGGTGTGGCCTCCGATCGTGCAGTGGGGAATTCTGCACTTCGGTTGGCGGCACACATACATCGCGCTTGGACTCGTTTGCGGAATCGGCATGGCGTTGTTGTGCATGCGCCTGCGCCAGCGCCCGCCGATGGCCGTTGCATCCAAGCCGGGAGCGCGTGCCTCACATCACTCTAGCGACCGTCCGTTTGGGATGTCGATGAGTCTGGCGCAGTGGCTGTTGTTCACCGCGGCGGTTGGCTGCTGCGTAGCGATGGCAATGCCTCAGGTTCACATCGTCGCGTATTGCACTGACCTTGGGTTCAATGCCGCCCGGGGTGCGGAGATGCTTTCGGTGATGCTCGGCTTCGGCATCGTCAGTCGGCTAGCCTCAGGCTGGATCTCAGATCACATTGGCGGCCTCCGCACGCTCTTGCTTGGGTCTGCCCTCCAAGCCGTTGCGCTCGCACTGTTCCTGCCGTTTGACAGCCTTGCATCGCTGTACGCGATCTCTGCGATGTTCGGTCTGTTCCAAGGCGGGATAGTCCCGTCCTACGCGATCATCGTCCGAGAGCACTTCCCTACTCAAGAAGCAGGCGCACGAGTGGGCGTGGTGGTGCTGGGCACGCAGGTAGGCATGGCGCTGGGGGGATGGTTGTCGGGCAAGGTGTTCGACCTGACCGGCTCCTATCACGCAGCGTTCATCAATGGCATCGGCTGGAATCTGCTGAATATCGCCATAGTTTCGGCCCTGCTGCTTCGGCTACGTGTGAAGCCTCGACCTTGACGCTTGAAGTTGTGCTGATGCGCGCGGCATGTGTTCGCCGCGCGGCCAACGACTCGACAAGTCGGGCTTCGGACGCCCGTTTCGATCGCCAAGACTACCAATGGCAGCATCCACGGACTGCGCCGATTCAAGGGGCGTAACGCGTTGAGCCGTCGCTCCTCTTCATCCTTCCTCAGCGTGCGGTCGCGACCCTTAGGCGTTGATGGCTTCCGTACCTTGGCGATCGGGTTGTCGACACTGACTCCCCATTCCCGCCGCGCATGGTTGATGACGGATGACAGATAGGCTAATTCCCGGATCACCGTCCCCGCACTGACCTCGTTCAGGCGGTCATCGCGATACTTGGCAACCCGAGTCGGTGTCAGAGCCGATAGGGAAAAAGAGCAAATTGGGCGACGCTGTAGGGCACGAAGCCGGATACCATCAGCCTCCGCGCCTTTCATTGAAGGCAAGACTTCATCGATGTAGCGATCGATGAGTTCCCGCAGCGTGAGCCGTTGTGATTCCATCGCGCTGGTGTAGGTGCCACGATCGATCTCGGATTCGATTGCTCGTGCCCAGCGCTCGGTATCGATGCGGGTTGCGAAGCTGCGGCTCTCTTCGGGGTGGCCCTTGCGGCGCACCCGAGCCTGCCAACGATCGCCATGAAGCCTGATTGAAGCCATTTCTGGTCCTCGAGTGGGACAGAAATGGGCCAAGCGGAAAAAACAAGAACAGACTGGAACCTTGCCGGTTAGTACCTACTACTCCACCTTCCAGCTGCCCGACTTCCCACCGTGCTTTTCCATCACCTTGATGTCGGACATCACCATCGTCTTGTCGACGGCCTTGCACATGTCGTAGATGGTCAGCAGGCCCACCTGCACGGCGGTCAGCGCTTCCATCTCGACGCCGGTCTTGCCCAGCGTCTCGACCTGCGCATTGCACATGATGCTGGAATCGTCTTCATTGACGGTGAACTCGACCGCGACGCGCGTCAGCGCCAGAGGATGGCATAGCGGGATCAGGTCGCTGGTGCGCTTGGCTGCCATGATGGCGGCAATGCGTGCGATGCCGATCACGTCGCCTTTTTTCGCGGTGCCTGCCATCACGATTGCCAGTGTCGTCGGCTTCATGCGGATGATGCCCTTGGCAATGGCAACACGATGGGTGTCGTTCTTGGCGCCGACATCGACCATGTGGGCCTGACCGCCTGCGTCGAAATGGGTCAGGCCGCCGTTGTCATCGCTGGTGGCCGCGGTGGTGGTCATGTCTTTCTTCTGGCTCATTACGCTCTGCTTGGTGCGCTGGAATTGCGCTTTGTAAACGGTTGTGAAGCGGCATTGGCCGCTGCGGGTTGCGGGTATCATAGCACCATGACTTTCCACGCCTGCCAACGGCCTTCAACGCCTTTATTGTCGCGCCTCGTCTCGCCCTTGCGGCGCTTGCTGGCGGCCGGCGTTCTGGCCTTGTCCATGCCGGCGCTGCTGTCGCCGGCAGCGCTGCATGCGCAGGCCTTGCCCAACCTCGGTGGCACCGATGGCGAGGAACTGTCGCCGCTGATGGAGCGCAGGCTGGGCGAGCAGATCATGACCAGCATACGGCGCGACCGCGATTATCTCGACGACAGTGTCACGCTTGATTTCCTGAACCGGTTTGGCGGCATCCTGCTGGGGTCGAACCCGGAAGCGCGCGGCGATGCAGGCTACGATTTCTTTTTCTTTGCCGTGCGCGATCCGTCCTTGAATGCGTTTGCGCTGCCAGGCGGTTTCATTGGCGTGCACACCGGCCTGGTGCTGGCCGCGCAATCGGAATCGGAACTGGCATCGGTGCTCGCGCACGAGATCGGCCACGTGTCGCAGCGGCATATCGCGCGCATGATTGGCAACCAGAAGCAGGATGCGCTGTTGCCACTGGCGGGCTTGCTGATCGGCCTGCTGGCTGCGCGTACCAGTCCTGACCTCGCAGGCGCGGCAATGATGAGCGGTACTGGTATCGCAGCCTCCCGCCAATTGAGTTTCGGTCGCGATGCCGAACGCGAGGCCGATCGCCTTGGCCTGGCGCTGCTCAATGGCTCCGGCTTTGAAGTCAATGGCATGGTGAATTTCTTCGGCCGCCTGCAAGCGGCCAGCCGCAGCCGCAACGACAATGTGCCGTCTTACCTGCGCACCCACCCGCTGACCACCGAGCGTATTGCCGACATCGAGTCGCGCATCCGCAGCCTGCCGTACCGGCAGCATGTCGACAGCCTGGATTTCCTGCTGATCAAGGCGCGCCTGCGCGTGCTGCAAGATGACACGCCGCAGGGCTGGCGCGATGCGACCACTGTCTTCAATGAACAGCTGCGTCAGGGCACGCGCATGCAGACGCTGGGCGCGAAATACGGACTGGCGATGATCGCACTGCGGCAAAACGACAACGCGCGTGCGAAGGGTTTGCTGGACGAGATCGAGGCCGACGTGCAGCGCAAGCCGGCCTTCCCGGAAACCTCGGTCATTCGCAGCCTGCAGATCGACCAGAAACTGGCTGCCCGCGATGTCGTCGGTGCTTACGCGATTGCGAGTGAGGCACGGCTGCGTTTCCCGTTGTCGCGCGCGATGGCGATGCAGTACGCCGATTGCCTGCTGGCCAAGGGCGACAAGGACGGTGCCGTTGCCTTCCTGCGCGACCAGGCGCAGTTGTACCGGCAGGATGCCGGCGTGCAGCGGGCGCTGGCGCGTGCCTACGCGGAGCAGGGAAAGAAGGCGCTGCAGCACATGGCGCTGGCCGATTATTACGCCCTGTCGGGCGCGCTGCCCGCGGCACTCGAACAATTGCGTATCGCGCGTGGCTCGTCGGATGCGTCGTTCTATGACCAGGCCGTGATCGATGCGCGCGAGCGCGAATTGCAGGCCATCTGGCGCGATGTGATGAAGCAGCAGCAGGGCAAGCGCTAGCACAGGACTTTCGTCGCTCAGGCAACGATGCTGGGCTCCCCCTTGCAGGGCGCGCCACGGCTTGCAGGCCGTGGCCGTTTCGCCGGCGGGCCGCATGCGACCCGAAACCCTGGCTACACCATTCGCCGGAACGACGGATCAGCGTGCCAGCGTGGAAGGGTGTGCGATGAAGCCCAGTTGTTCCAGCTCGGCTGACCTGAGCGGCTGCACCGGCAGCAAGCGTTGGTCGATCGCCAGTTGCAATTCGCCGCGCGGCTCGACCAGCCAGTCCATCAGCACGATATCCTCGATCAGCCGGCCTTCCATGCGCAGCAAAGACAGGCAGTCGACGAGGTCGCGATCGTCCACCATTGCCAGCTTCTCGCCGGCCCGCAACACCAGCCGGCCTTCCTCGGTCATCCATGCCTGTTCGATGGGGGACAGCGCTTCACCATCGTGCGTGACGAAACCCTGCACGGGGTCGGTGCGGGCAATGAAGGGTGTGGCTTCCAGTTCCACATAGACGCGTTGCGGGCCGTTCTGGAAATACCAGCAGACGCGTTCGTCACGCAGGTAATTCCGGTAAATGAAAGACAGCAGCGTCGGGTGACGGATCACGTCGCCCGGTGCATGCGCAGCCTGTGCAGCTTCATCGCGCATGCGGAAAGCGCCGCGCGCATCGAGCGCGAGCCAGCCATAGCAATGCGGCACGCTCGGCCATTTGGCCATCGCCTGTCGGACGATCTCATCCATGGGTATCAGCGTATCAGGCTGCTGCGTCGGTGTCCTGCCTCAGGCGCACTTGCTCGGACAGGAAACGCACCAGTCGGCGCGGCAACCAGTTCAGCGCGCCGGGCGGGCGGCCGGTGGCGAAGCCCACATGCCCGCCTTGCGACGGGTATTCAAGGATCACCGAAGACGAGGCCTTGCGCGGCAAATGGCGGCCGGGCAGGAAGGGATCATTGCGCGCATTCAGCACCAGCGTCGGTACCGTGATGTCGTGCAGCACATGGCGGGCGCTGGCGCGATGCCAGTAGTCATCGGTATCGCGGAAGCCGTGCAGCGGCGCCGTCACCACATTGTCGAATTCGTACAGGTCGCGCGCGGCCAGCATGCGGTCGCGGTCGAACAGGCCCGGGTATTGCTCCAGCTTGGCCAGGCACTTGGGTTTCAGCGTGTTCAGGAACACGCGTGTGTAGATCATGTTCACGCCCGACCCGAGCGCTGCGCCGCCGGCCGTCAGGTCCAGCGGTGCCGAGATCGCGCAGGCGGCATCGACAAAGGCGCTGTCCTCGGCATAACTGCCGAGCCAGCGCAACAGCGCATTGCCGCCCAGCGAGACGCCGGCCGCGAAAAAATTCGATGCATTGCGTGCCAAGGGGTGGCGCGACATGCGCTGCAGTATC
>JACCDH010923692.1_pt1 | contig 12295 bp, 10 predicted proteins | sample 7442481 | NCBI WGS metagenome assembly JACCDH01 (sample SAMN15323433, study PRJNA562643) | freshwater metagenome | isolation source: river surface water | place: USA:Blue River Watershed | collected 2017-08-15
AAGATGGATTTTCCAAAATATTACGTAAAATCACATTAGGTGTCAACGTATCAAAATACCCTAAACCGACATGGCTTTTGAAGCTTTCGTTTTGACCCATTACTTGTTTGAAATCACGCAGGAATTCAAATTCCGTTTTCGGTGCAGGTAGGCGAAGGCCTTGTGCCAAACGAATTTTTTCAGGTACAGTTTGATTGATGAGTGTATTTAAATCAGCTACGCCGATTTCCTTCAACATGGCGGATACGTCGGCAGGTTCAACATTGTTATGACGCAATGAAAAATCTTCCCGGTATTTGAAATTTGGGGTCATAAAATTCGTGTGAATTTGGATTGAAAAATCGCCACAAAAGTAAGCTTTTTTTAGCGATTTATTTTTGATTCCTTAACTTCGCTTTCTTTAAATTTGTTTTACTTCATGAAAAAATCAACAATCTATGTTTTAGCACTGGTTTTACTTGCTAAAATTATTCCTTTTGGAGCTTTGGCTCAATCAAATCCCGTCCCGTATGCCTATACGATTAAGGCGGAGGATTTGAAAAAACACCTCACTTTTATTGCTTCTGATAGCTTGAAAGGTCGAAACACCGGTTCTGTGGAGCAGAAAGTGGCAGCAAATTACATCGCGGACCATTTTAAGAAATCGGGCTTAGCACCTGTGCATGGTTCCTATTTTCAAAAAGTAGATTTAGTGAATCGTTCTTGGACGAAAGTTGCCTTGTCGATCAAAGGGAAATCCTATGATTATTTAGGCCAATTTATGGCGAATGCTTTGGCACCCGTTGTTGCTAATTCAAAATTGCCTGTGGTGTTTGCGGGATACGGGGTCCAACAAGCTGGATTTGCAGATTACGACAAATTAGCTGCGAAAGGAAAATATGTATTGGCGTTCGAAGGAGAGGCCAAAGATGCGCAAGGAAATTACGTGTTATCAGGTACCAAGGATCCTTCGGTTTTTGGAAAAGGTGATGGCTGGAAAGAGAAATTAAAGCGTTCGCAGGCCTTGGGCGCGAAGGGCTTGATTTTGATTTCAGATAAGTCGGAGAAAGATTTTGGAAATCAATTACGCCAGCGCCAAGTAATGATGCAGCGTTTTGGAAATGAACGTATGGTTTTTGCTGATGTTGCGGCTTCTCCGAATGAAGCACCTGTTTTATTGATTTCATCTGCGATGGCGGCTGAAATTTTAGGTACGACCGAAGCTGATTTGTTGGCCTATAAAGCTTCCGTTGCTGCTGAAAAAAAATCAGTACCGGCTAAATTTAAAGCATCGCCAATTAGTTTGACGATCGAACGTACGGAGAAACCTGTCGATACGTATAATGTTGTGGGTTATTTGGAAGGGACAGACAAGAAAGATGAAGTTGTGATTTTGACTGCGCATTATGATCACATTGGTATTTCGTTTGATGGAAAGATTAATAACGGAGCGAATGATGATGGTTCGGGTACGGTAACGGTGATGGAATTAGCGGAGGCGTTTGGTAAGGCTGCCGCAGAAGGAAAAAGACCTCGTCGGAGTATTTTGTTTATGACGGTAACTGGCGAAGAAAAAGGCCTCTTGGGCTCTGAGTGGTATTCAAACCATCCCTTGTTTCCTTTGGCGAATACCGTTTGTGATATCAATACCGACATGACGGGTCGCTATGATGAGGAGCACATGGGCAAGCCGGATTATATATATGAGATTGGTTCCGACAAATTATCTTCTTCATTGCGCGAGGTGTTGGTGGAGCAAAACAAGAAGCATGTGGGATTAGAATTGGATTTCCGATTCAACGATCCAAATGATCCGAACCGTTTCTACTACCGTTCTGACCACTATAATTTTGCCAAACACGGTATTCCCGTAGCATTCTTCTTCAATGGTGTGCATGAAGATTATCACCAACCGGGCGATGATGTGGAGAAGATCGAATTTGACCAAGTACAGAAAGTGGGCCGTTTAGTATTTTACATGGCTTGGGAGATTTCGAATCGTGAGGAAAGATTGAAAGTGGATTCGAATAAACCCTAAGATTTTTTCTTTGGCAAAGCTTTAAGCATTGCCAAAGTTTTAGGCCCTAGGCGATGCTTGGGAATCCCCAGACTAAAGTCTGGGGTTATAAATAACCCTAGGCTGAAGCCTAGGGAACAGCCGCAGGCTGAGAGGTGCGATCCTAAATCCCCAGACTAAAGTCTGGGGTTAAAATCTTTTAGGTTTGCCAAAGGAGCTACACCAGCCCCTGAATCTTCTCCTCAAAAAACTGTTGATTCACCTTCGACTGCTGGATGAACTCGTTATCATTCAAATCCCCAATCACCGCTTCAAGTTCTTGGGCATTACCGAACATCGCTAAACGGAATGGGTCTTGGTAATCTTTGGCACGGGATTTTTCGATGCCCTCGGTCAAGAAACGTGAGGTTTCAACGGCCTTGTTTAGCCAAGCTGGAATGTTTTCGATGGCGTTTGGATTTACTTTTAATAAGCCATTCAATGCATTTTCAAATTTTTGGTCTGGATATAATACAGCCTGTTTTTCGTAGAACTCGTGTACCTCCGACCAGGCCTTGATGCTGCCTGATTTTATCTTATTTTTCAAGTCGGCAACTGCACCCGAAGGAATCAATTGGCCTCCCAGATTATCCCAAGTTTGAATGGCTGTGGCATTAGCTAAGGTTTTGTTCAAAAGTTCAATCGGCTTTTGCGTAGGATTTCGTTGGCACGTCGCTACCCATTCTTTGGCAGCATGGTATTGCAATAAATCCCCAAAAATCTGATATGCGCGGTGAATTTTAGCTACACGCGTTTTGCGTTTCGAGTTCTCGATTCCGGTTGCCCAAACGGCTAAATTGTTTTGTGCATTCGCTGGGTTTTCCAACCATGCCTTCCCGGCTTGGCTGTCTTTTTCAAGCGCATCGCCGACCCACTGGCAGAATAATTCGCGAGCCTTCAACATTTCGCTGACGGTATCCGGTGCCAAATAATCGAATTCCAACAACATGTTTTTCTCTACACGTTGGTCACGTGCCGCAAATTTCCATGCATTTCGTGCGATGGCATACATGTTGTATTGGAACCAATAACCAGCTATAATCAATAATCCACCAGATTCGTCATCGTTTCCTAATAGGGAAAAGGGAATGGGATTATGAATTTCGGCCGGATAATTTCCCTTGGAGATCAAATTGAAGGCCGCAAACTTCGAATTATGTTTGAGTGCCACAGATAGACCTGGCCAAAATCCTCTTCCTGCTTGTAACTCGCCATCGGCACCACGGGAATTATGATTCGATCCGAGCGTCGCACCGGCAGCCATATTACTTTGGCCTTGTATCATCGCCGCACACAAAAAGGAATTGTTGTGATGTTGTTCGTGCGCCGGAAAAATCAGGGCATTCAAAACTTCGCAACATGAAATGGTCGAATTACTACCCAAAAAGGAGTTGATCAAACGCGCTCCATATTTCAATTGACTATGCGCTGCCAAAATAAAACGAACGGCTTTGACACCATAAAATATCCGACAGCCCTCATGGATAATTCCATTCACGATTTCACAACCCTCGCCTATTTGTGTAGAGGCATGCGGATAGGAAATGATAGTCAGGTTTTTCAATTTGTTCGCACCCTTGATGTAGGTGTCCGAACCCATGTTGACATCTTTAATGATGCCTGTATTTTTAATAACGGTACGATCCCCGATTTGGCCATAATAGCCGCGGTGTGTCGAAAATTCTTGTTGGGTCAGGTTAAAATATCCTTGTTGCAGTGATTTATCATCGCGATCCTGCGTCCATAGATAAGCATCTGCCGGTCGCATGCCGATGAACGGAATGACCTTCCGGCCGCCATTTTCGTTTCCTAATTCTAACCAAATTCGAATGCGTTCTGCTTCACCATCTTTCACGATTCCATTCCCAAATTTGGCTGTCGGGGTGGTAGCTAATTCATTGACTTGCAGGATCATGACCTCATTCCCGATTTGAAAATGGGAGAGGAGATTGACACGGTCAATAGCTACATTGTCCCCAAAATCACTCGAAATAATGGTCGAGTTGTATAATCCTACGGGCATGCGTAGGTTTTTGAATTCGAGGTAGCAAGATTCCAAGATTCCGATGCGGATCAATCCAAAAAAGCGACAATTTTTGACGAGGTAAGGGTTGAATCCGTCTTTGACCCAGATATCTTTCCAGTTTTCTGCTTCATTAAGATTCGCCTCCATGATGCTGATTTCGCGCGAGGTCAGTTGGCGATAGTCAGCTGTTTGTATCGTTGAATTGCGGTATAGGTATTCATTCGTACCCGCCTGTAGGAATTCGGAAGTGACAAAGCCATAGCCTAAATCTGCAAGGGGTTTCTTATCGATTCGATTCATTTCTCGTAAAATTCAATGGGTAGATCATCGGGATCTGCTATAAAAGTAAAGCGTTTTCCCGTAAATTCATCGATTCGGATGGGTTCGGATGCAATATTTTGCCGATTTAATTCCCCGACCATCGCGTCTAAATCGTTGACTGAAAATGCCAAATGGCGAAGTCCCACGGCTTCGGGTCGAGATGTTCTAGTAGGTGGATTCGGAAACGAAAAGAGTTCGATCTGATATAAACCATTGACCTCCAAGTCTAATTTATAGGAGTCGCGTGCTTCGCGATAAACTTCGCGGATGATTTTGAAGCCTAGCTTTTCTGTGTAGAAATGTTTGGAAACTTCGTAGTTAGAGCAAATAATTGCGATGTGGTGTATGCCTGATATCATGTTTTTTTCTCCCTTAGCTTTGCCAATCCTCCAAGGTTTGGCAAAGCTAGGGTTGTGGGAGTGGATATGCAAGCGGTAATTGAGCAGAGGAAAGAAATTATCAGAACTCTGATAACCCCAGGCATTAGCCTGGGGAATAGCCGAAAGCTGAAGGCGTATATCCTAAACCGCAGGTTAAAACCTGGGGCTATAAATATGCCAAACGCCTAACGTCCAATAGCTACCGCGATTTTAGAATCAGCCGTGCCGTAATACATGAACCATTTGCCTTTGAAATGCACAAGGCCTTCCACGAAACAAACATCGTTGACTTCCCCCACGCGTTCATAATCTTTGTCGGGCCAAATAAAAGCCTCTTTACTCCGGTTGATCAGTCGGTAGGGCTTATTCGCATCAAAAAGTGCTTGTCCTGCTGAGTAGGTAAATTTAGGGAATTTAGGGTCATTAAAATTCGCAGCATTGCTACTGTTATAGATTAATAGAATTCCTTCCGGACGGATGAGTGCGTATGGACCTGGTTCGACGAGTCGGGAATCGAAATAGCCGCTTCGAGGCTGCAATACAGAAATTTTGACTTGATTTTCTGCATTTTCGCAGACCTCCCAATGCCGTAAATCGCTGGATTTGGCCATGAACAAATCGGTGTCGCCAAAATACATCCAATAATAACCATCGATTTTTTGGGCGATGACCCGACTGTTTGTTTCTTTTCCCACAATGGCACCTGATTTGGACCACATATTAATGTATTTGGGACTTGCGAGCATAGGTCCTAATTTTTTCCAATGTTGCAAGTCTTTCGAAATTGCAGAACAAAGTCGGGCAGTTTTCCCATCATAGGACGTGTAGGTGAGTAAAAATTGGCCATCTTCTGTCTCAATAACTCGGGGATCTTCAATGCCACCGGGCCATTCGTAAGCCTTAAATGCATCCTCCGCAGGTGCCAAAATAGGTTTTGCTTGTTTGATAAAGTGAATTCCGTCATCTGAAATCGCCATCCCAATGCGCGAGGTACCCAAGGAATCTTGGGCGCGATAGAGTAAATGGATTTTGCCTTGGTAGACTAAAGCGGTAGGGTTTAGCACATTTTTATTTTCCCAACCTACTATTTTCTTTTGTATCGGGCAGTAGAAGGTCGCCCGTACATCTGGTTTCATGATGGGATTTTCTGTGTCGACCTTTTTGAATCCGCTTAATTCCCAGTTCGTGTTTTGTGCGAAACTGATGATAGGGAAAAGCAGAAATAGGATAATTTTTTTCATATTGAAGGTCTTAGCTTTGGCAATCCTTTGAGGTTTGCCAAAGCTAGCGCGGTGGGGGCAAAATTGCAAGGGTTTCAAGGGAGGAGAGAAAAATTATCAGAAATCTGATAACCCTAGGCTTTAGCTAGGGAACAGCCGAAGGCTGGTGGCGTATATCCTAAAACCCTAGGTTAAAACCTGTAGAGCCCCAGACTAAAGTCTGGGGTTATAAATTATTGTTATTTCGCCACCAAGGCATATGAATGCCGGATCATTTCCTCGCATTGGGCCCGACTAAGTCCCTCGCCCATCACAATCGTGTTCCAATGTTTTTTGTTCATGTGATAGCCAGGTAATACAGCATGCGGGAATTCTTCTCGAAGCTGTATGGCACGTTCCGGGTCACATTTGACGTTAAATCGTATAGGCGATTCTTCGATACCTACGAGCAGAAACATTTTGCCATGTACTTTATAAACAATGTGATCAGGACCAAAGGGTTGCGTTTCTTCCACAAATGGCATGGCCATACAAAAATCGCAAATCTCATCTACGTACATCGGAATGAGTTTAAGGGATGATTTTAATGATAATATCTATTGGCATGAATTCCTCTGGTTAAGGGATATAAACATGTAGATTGCATAATTCCAGATTTCCACCTCGGGAATTGAAGCGTTCCGCTTCTCAACCTTTGGCAAAGCGAGAAGCTTTGCCAAAGAAATACTTAGTTTAATTTGGCTGCAATCCAGCGCAAATATTTGTTCAGATTCAAATGGTTATTGATGTGATACAATTGATTTCGGGTACGCATCAATTTCGTTTGTAAACCATTCCATGAATTTTTGACTGCTTCTCCAGTTCGAATATTTGTCAAGAAACGACGAATATATAGTTCATTCGTAACCATGTTCGAAAGCATGGGCGTGTAATAAACACAATCCTTGAAATAGTAGTGCGTTACTTGTGAGAACCGCGTTGAATTAGGGTCATTTACCTCACTTCCTCCGTGAATAATATTGGAAGACCAAATCAAAGCATCTCCTTTTTTGGCCAAAAATTTAGTCTTTTGGAAGGGAGAAGCGTCCATTAAATTCTCCATGAACGTTTCATATTCCGGGTAATTATCGTAGGTCGTATCTTCGACGGTATTTTTGAAATGACTAAAATTGTATTCGGGCGTGCGATGTGAGCCTGGGTAATAAAATAAGGGTCCATTATCTTCTGTAATGTCTTCTAATGCCACCCAAACCCCACACATATAGCGTGCCGGCAAGGAACTAAAATGCATCGTATCCGAATGCGCTTTTTGTTGTGAACCTACTTTAAAGTTTAAGGTTTGGAAAGGAATCACCTCACGGTCATAAAGCATTTCCAAGGTTTTGATAATTTCCGGATGCGCCGCCATTTGTTGAACGGGAGTTGAATATTGCCAAAGATCTTGAATTCGAATATCATTGCGAAACGATTCGATAGGATAGTCCGGGTTAAACCCTTTTTCCTTCATGTCGTGAATGATTTGATCAATCAATTCCTCACTGAAAACATTTTTTACAACAACATATCCTTTTTCATGATACTCCGTTGCTAAGGCAGCATCTGCGGCACTTAATTTTTTGGATTGAAGTATTTGCTGGAAGAATGGGCTTTCTACCCAGGGTAAATTCATTGATTGCATAGCATTGCTAGTTTGGACCAAACAAGCAACAAGTTAATAAAAGCTAGACGAATTGTCCAATTTAATTCACGTTGTATTTATTAAAATACACATCAATGCTCCCCTTTTTGGATTTTCCTTCCGTTTCCACTGGGCGATTTGTCCGGTTAATATCCGTCGCTAAACCTTTGGGAATTTTAAACTTATTGACATCCATCACAAATTTCATGTGCGACGGAAGTCCCCAAGTTTTTTCCTGATTGTAATCAAATTCACAGGTGATGGTTCCGTTGCTCCGACTGGTTATCTGTGATTTCATGACGAGTAATTCACCTGCATCAACCCATATTTTTGCTAGTATAATGTTTGAGTCATTCTGATTCGGCAGCAGGGTGATTATTTCCAGGTTGTTTTCCGTTCCGGAAGCGATGGGAGTGAAATCATTAGGCCTACTAAATAAAATGGGTAGCTCGGAAAATCCGTTTTTGGGAAGAATGGAAATACCTGCCGATTTCACTTGGAACGTGTTTGGGTAGCCAAAATGGATGTTGGCCTTCACCGGTAAAATTCGAATTAAGGGTATAGTAGGTTTAATGGTGGCAACGACGTCATAGCTTTTGACTTGGTTGAATTTTTGAACCAACCGTTTAAACGTGATTTCAGGTTTTTGGGCGTTCAGCGTAAAAGAAAAAAGGAGTAAGAGTGCGTACTTCATTAGACGGTGATATCTTTTCGGTTAAAAGCAAATAGGGCAATAGACACAAATAAGACATGGTGTAATGTCAAAATAATCAAGGAATTTCGAATGGAATCCCAAGGTAAAGGGTCCTCAAAAAAGGAACGCCAAGAAGCCATGTGTGTCGTAAATAAGTAGGGTCGTATCGGATCAAAAACCGGAACGTCTAGTGTACCAATAATCGTGAATAGAAGAATAATTGCCATCGTTGATACAATCGGACCAATCGAATTATCGGAGAAACAGGATAAACAAATTGAAAGATTACTAATCGTTAATAAGGCGAAAAAGGCCACACAAAATGCGCCCGCATAGCGCCACAGGACATCATTTTCCTGCAAAATAACGAGCCCATCCGAATTCAGTACCATTAAATCTCCCGGGCCAAAAAGCCAGCGACCTACGACAACAGCGAGAACGCCAAGCCAAATGACGATCAATAAGGTATAGATTCCTCCAGCTAAGAATTTGGAACCCAATAATTGCCTGCGCGATATGGGTTTCGTTGCCAACATACGTAACGTGCCCATCGCGGCTTCTCCGGAAATCAAGTCACCTGTGACGAGAGCGACAAGTAAAGGGATATGCACGATCAACATTTGTAAAATAATAAAAGCAACTAAATTTCCATTGAGTACTTCTCCCTCAAAGCGCAAGGTTTGTTCGAATGAAGCCGTGACGAATGATATCATGGACATTCCATCCGCTTTCAGGGCGAATAGAATAATGCCTACTAGGCCGGTGATGGCAGCTAGCCCCAAATAGCTGCGTGGTTTTAGCGCTATTTTGATTAGTTCGTTGAATGTGCTGTAAAGAAATATCATGAGGCGAGTAAATTAATGAAGTAGTCTTCTAATTTGCGTTTTGCCTCAATGGCAAAAATCGGAATTCCCGCATGAACGAGTTGGGCGTTTAGTTGAGGAATATTCTCCTTCGAAATGTTCATCTCAACGGAATTGTCATTGATCTGATGGGCAGTGCCATGGTTTTGTAAAAAAGCCAGTAATGCCACCATGGAATCTGAAGAGGTTTGCAAGCGAATGATTTGTTCCTCCTCGTTTAGCAAGGCATGTACTTCCCCTTCAACGATGCTTTTCCCTTTGTGAATGATGACCATCCGATTGCAAATCAATTCTACTTCGCTCAGATTGTGGGAGGACAAAATGATCGTTTTTTTCTGCTCATTTTTCAGGCGCAAAATTAAATTTCGCATTTCGATAATTCCCTGAGGATCCAAACCCGTGGTAGGTTCGTCTAGAACTATTAATTCTGGTTGATGAAGTAGGGTTTGGGCAATGCCAAGCCGCTGGCGCATGCCATGGGAAAAGCCGCTGACATGATCTTTTTCTCGACCCTGTAAGCCTACAAACTCCAACATATCAAGAATTTCTTTTTTGGAAGAAGGTTTTCCTGAGATGCGTGAGAAGATTTGCAGGTTTTGGAATGCGCTGAGGTATTTGTAGAAGTCGGGCTTTTCGATTAAACAGCCAACTTGCGATAGGATTTCGCTCCGATGATGATTGATCGATTTACCAAACAGTTCGATGGATCCTTGATCCGCTTGAATCAGTGAAAGCATGCATCGCATGGTGGTACTTTTTCCGGCTCCATTGGGGCCTAGGAAGCCATATACATCACCGGAGTTAACGGTAATGTTGACATCTTGAACGGCATGAAAATTTCCAAAATGCTTGGAGAGCTGTTTAATGCTGACGATAGGGTTTGACATATGTTTGTAACCTGACAGTCTGCATTTTGTTTTATTTCATCGGTTAAAAGTTTGCTGGGTATTCCAATAAGTTTGCTTCGATGCATCGTATAAAAATACCTGGTAGTTTCCTGTTGGAAGCTGCGCGTTTTGAAGGTTCGCAGTGCCTTCCTGCATCAGCCATTCTCCGCGGAATAGTATATTTTTCTTGCTATTTGGCTTGAATTCAATGTTTTTGACATAGGCTTTCGAATCCTGTATAAAAATGAAATAATAGGGGCAATTCAAGTCTGTTTTAAATGGAAAATTTCTAATATGAAGGACCTGATTGTCATGTTGAATTTGCAGTGAAATGTTTGGTGCTTGTAAACATTTTGAAAATTGTTGGTCTGAGATTATCGAATTTTCACTTTGCCAGATTTTTTGGTCAAAACTGGGTATCAGAACTCCTGAGGCAAATAGTTGGAATTGTGCTGTAGCGTACATCCATGTTCGATTACGTGACCAATTCGTAGCTTCAGCGCTGGCTTGATGCTTTTGTTGGTACATCACGGGTAAGTATTGTGCATAAGATCCCACCCAAAAAGCACCTGCAAGAATAAGCACGATGGTTGAAATTTTTCGTGTTATTTTAGGCAGGAAGAGGAGATATAAGCACATTCCTATGAGCGGGCTCAAGGTGGCAAATCGACTAACCATATGGATCCCGAGGCCCTCTCTGCTACAGACAATGAGAAGGCAGTTGGCAACCAGCATCAGTAAAAATACGGCAATTTTAGACTGGTAATTTATTTTTAAAAGTCCCCAAATCGTTAATGCGAGCATGATCGAACCGAGCATCCATGCCGCCTCTGAGGCATTCGATGAAATGACCATCGCCATGGTACCCATTAGATTTAGGAAAAAGGGAATGGCTTGCGTGATTTGAATAGCTGACGTATTTGCGACGCTACCTATTTGTTTCATGTAGAAATATGAACTCAATAGGATGAGGGGAATTGGTATGGACCAAAGTATTTCGCGGTAACGGTGATTGACTAATAAGTAGTACCCTATACCAAGGAATGCGAGGACTCCACTTCCGAAAGAATAAAAAGCGAATGTTGCGAAAAGATTAGCTAGAATGAAATTGCTTTTTCCTGGTTTTTCGATAAACTCGAGTGCTAATAAGCTACATAAGATGACTGAGCTTTGTTGGATTCCGGTCATCGCCCAATTTGCAATTTCATAATATTGCGGTTGGAACCAACAAAACATAAGCGGTAATGCCATCCAAAAAGGTTTTTGGCTATGTTTAAATTGCCAGAAGAACCACATACCGATCAGGATGATTTGGGTTGCGCTGATGAGCAGGATACGTTTAAAGTTGATGTCGTGAAATAAGAGGTATTGGAGGCTTAGGCCTAATTTGGGCACAACAGCCATGTGGTTGTTGTCGACCATGAAAAGCTTTGTGAGGTATTCGCTTAGGCTTTGATGCGGTTGTGCGAGGTGATACACAAAATCGATGTAGTTAACATCATCTAGGAAGGGTGTGTTGATGCTGACACGGTAAATTTGGTAGAAAAATAGCGCGGCGATAGCGATGCCAAGGCTGAGGCTGAATTTCTGTTCCATTTTCATGCCTGCAAGGTACAGACAAATAGGCAACCGATGGATAATTGCTTGATGAAAAACTTGTAACATGGCCAATAAATGGTAAATTTGTTACTCAATATTGTATCAGTCCGCCATGGGTTCATGTGACTCAAGTGGGCGAAGCCGTCTCAGGCAATCGAGTTTTGGTATTAGATCAGTTGTTTTCGGGGAAGATTCGGGTAGCTTTGCTAACCAAATTGTTATTGAATCCGGTGAGTAAGGTTTACTTGCGGGGGTTGGAGCGGGATTTGGGGGTGAGTAGCAATACGGTGCGTTTGGAGTTGAATAAGTTGCAGGAGATGCATTTGATTCGGGTGCAGGTGGAGGAGGAGAATGCCAAAGTGAAGCATTATGTGGTGAATCAGGCGCATCCGATGTTTCAAACCTTACGGGGGATTATTCTACAGTTTGTGGGTTTGGATCAGATTGTGGATCAGATTATTAAGAAATTGGGGAATGTGGACCAGGTGTATTTGACGGGTGAGCTGGCGGAAGGGAAGAATTCACCTTTTGTGGATTTGGTGCTTGTGGGGAATGTGGACCGGCCGTATTTATATCAGTTGATTGAGAAGGT
>JACCDH011190453.1_pt1 | contig 12294 bp, 10 predicted proteins | sample 7442481 | NCBI WGS metagenome assembly JACCDH01 (sample SAMN15323433, study PRJNA562643) | freshwater metagenome | isolation source: river surface water | place: USA:Blue River Watershed | collected 2017-08-15
GGCGGCCGTTGGCCGCCGCGTTTTTGGTTTTTTATTTTGTGATACAGTATGAAACATGAAGAATCTCAAACAGCTTTTTATTGAGCATCTTGTCGAAGGGGTTGTGAGCAAGAAGGGTGTGTCAGTGTGTGTACGTATCATGGACCTTGGATGCGGTACCGCGTCGTATGCGCCAGCGCTTTTAGAACGTTTTCCAAACGTTGAATATGTCGGAGTTGAACCGATATCAGAATCATTTAATGCGGCAGAAAATAATCTTGCAGGCATTAAGAGAGCGACGGTGCATTTTCAGCTCGGTTATGATGCTGTGACCGATGAGAAAGAATCATCGTTTGATTTGGTTTTTTCTCTTAGTGTTCTTGAACACATCAAACATCTTGATAAATTTATTGCACTGTCAGCAAAGTATCTTGCGGTCGGAGGAGTAATGGTGCATCGATATGATTTAGGTCACGCTCTCTATCCGCATTCTCTCAAAGAAAAGCTCCATGTATGCATGGGCAATCATATGCCGAGTATGCTTCCAGAGCGTCAGTTTGTTCGCTATGTACCGGAAAAAGAAGTCCGAGCATGCTACGAAAAGTATGGAATTACTCCGACAAACACTACCTACCATCAAATGCGTGATGCGAAGTTGCTTGAGAAGAAGCTTGGGGAAGCTGGAGAAATAGCAATAACTGAGTTGTTTTCATGGGAAGTGAGCCATCAAGAGATATTTAAATCCCTTTCAGTTACTGAACGAGAACATTTGTTTCCTGCAGTGGCAGTCTGGGGAGAGAAGAAGGGCAAATAAACACTGTTTTTTATAGTGCGTCTAGGGAAGCCGCCACGACTCTCCGTGGTATAGTTCTGCCTATATGAAAGAAGCATTGAAATTTGTGGTCTTGGGAGCTCTATTTGCAGTTCCATTTTTGACCTTATATGTAGAAAACGATTATTTCTTCCCGTTCATTACTGGTAAAAACTTTTGGTTTCGTATCCTTGTCGATGTAGCGTTTGCTGCGTGGATACTTTTGGCACTCTACGAACCAAAGTATCGACCAAAATTCTCCTGGATTCTAGGGGGATTTAGCGTTCTTCTCGTCGTGATGTTTTTTGCCAATCTTTTTGGCGTTCATCCACGATCTAGTTTTTGGAGTAACTTTGAACGTATGGACGGCTATGTTTCGCTCATCCATACCGGCATGTATATGCTCATGCTCGGTTGTATGTTGCAGACGAAGCAGTTATGGCAGCGATTTCTCAATGTTTCGCTCGTCGTTGCTTTTGCAGTAGCGCTTTATGGTCTTGCTCAGTACGGAGGCTTGGTAGAAGGAACTTCGCGTATCGATAGTCGTCTTGGTAATGCGGCGTACATGGCGGTGTACATGCTCTTCCATATCTTCTTTGCATTTTGGTTGTTTGTTGATTCAAAGAATATTTCTCACAAGGTGATATACGCACTTTTCGCGGCTCTCTTCACCTTTGTGCTTATTGAAACTGGTACTCGTGGTACGGCGCTTGGTCTCGCTGCCGGACTACTTGTTATGTCTGCGTACATCGGTCTATTTGGAACACAGTTCCGTGAATTCCGTAAGTATGCGATTGGTATATTCATCGTCCTTGTTCTTGCCGTTGGAGGATTCATTGTTGGTCGTGATACCGAAATTGTCCAAAGTAATCCAAACCTCGCACGTATCGCAAATATCTCATTTGATGACCTTACCATCCGCGCTACTATTTGGGGTCTTGGTCTTGAAGGAGTAAAGGAACGACCGCTCCTTGGATATGGTCAAAGTAACTTCAATTTCGTCTTTAATGAACACTATGATCCAGCGCTCTACGCACAGGAACAATGGTTTGACCGTAGTCACAATATCTTTGTCGATTGGTTGGTGACGGGTGGTATCTTGGGACTTCTCTCATATCTTAGTATTTTCGCTGCGTGTGCTTGGTATCTACTCATTCGACCGCTTATCAAGAAAGATGAGACGTTTACCGTTCTCGAGAGAGGCGTACTCCTCGGTATCTTGGCTGGATACTTCACACACAACTTTGTGGTGTTCGATAACATCGTTAGCTACATATTCTTCGCAGCGGTACTTGGACTCATCCACTCTCGTGTCAGTCGACCAATTCAGAAGATTGAGAAGGTGAAGGTTGATGAATCAATCATCATACAAATTGCTGTACCGGCCGTAGTTGTGCTATTGGGAGCAACTATCTATTTCTTCCACGCACCAGGAATGTTGGCTGCAGGTGACATTATCGATGGTTTCCGCTCTGCAGAACCAATAGAGAGACTTAATGCCTTTAAGCGCGCTATCGATCGTGATTCATTTGCTCAACAGGAAATTACTGAACAACTTTCGCAGCAGGTGCTTACTGTGATGCGTACTCAGAGTATTTCACAAGAAATCAAGGCGCAGTACATCACGTATGCTGAAGAGCAGTTTGAACGACTCCTACGCGAAAAACCAGGTGATGCGCGTATCGAAGTATTCATTGGTAGTTTCTATAGAACAATTAATGACTTAGATAAGGCGACCATTCACATGCAGAAAGCGCATGAACTCAGTCCTGGTAAGCCATCGATTATTGTGCAACAGGGTGTAATTGAACTTTCTCGTGGGGACAATACGAAAGCTCTTGAGTATATGTTGCAGGCATACGAGCTCGATACTCGTAATCCAGAAGCGCGTGAATACCTTGCAGTTGCATATCTTGCGAATAAAGAACAAGAAAAAGCATTGGCATTGATGGACAGTGAAGTGCTGAAGAAGCGATTTGCTCAAAATGACTACATGGTGTCAGTCGCTAACAAAGCAGGTATGTATGATTTCGCAATTGAAATCTTAAAGTATCGTCTTCAGCAAGATTCTTCAAAAGCACAAAACTGGGCTTCACTCGCGTACTTACAAATTCAAAACGGACAGCAAAATGACGCACTTGAAACACTAGCAAATGGTGCGACCGCAGTACCAAGTTTTGAGCCAATGGCAACTTGCGTCTCAGAAAATATTAAGAACAATCGAACGCCTGATGAAGGTTGTTGATGATGGACCGTCTACAGAAAAACATCAAATTAAGCACATACACCACCTTACATGTAGGTGGTGTTGCTGATTATCTAGTTGAAGCAACTACCAAGGAGGAATTAGAGGTGGCGTTGCATTGGGCTAAGGCCCACACCGCAACGCCACCTCTAATCCTCGGCGGCGGTTCAAATGTTCTCATAAGTGACGAAGGCTATCGTGGACTCGTTATCCTTAATCGCATTACAGAACTTTCGTATAAAGAAATAGGTGGAAAAGTTTTTCTCACCGTCGGTGCAGGGAATAGTCTCGATGCTGTAATTGCTGACACTGTTGAAAAAGGTTATTGGGGACTAGAAAACTTAAGTGCGATACCAGGGACTGTTGGTGCAACTCCAGTACAGAATGTGGGTGCGTATGGAGTCGAAGTGTCTGAATTAATTGATTCTGTTGTTGCGATACATAGAGATACATTTGAAGAAAAAAAATTTACAAAACAAGAATGTCTGTTTGGATATCGTGATTCGTATTTTAAATCAGAAGAAGGAAGTAGGTGGTGTATCACGACAGTAGTGTTTGTACTCAGTACTATTCCTGCGCCGCGTATTACCTACGCTGATCTTAGTATGCTCGCAAAAGAATCTCCGTCACAGAAAGAAATTCGCGAGACAGTGATGCGTGTTCGTTCAAAGAAATTCCCTGATTGGAATACTGTCGGAACAGCGGGTTCGTTTTTTAAAAACCCAATAATTGCCAAGGAAACGTTTGTTGAATTGCAGCAGCAATACAACGATATTCCTGGATACATACAAGAGAATGGTGAGGTGAAAATTTCTCTTGGATGGATACTTGATCGAGTGTGTGGACTAAAAGGATATCGTCTCGGGAATGTTCGATTGTTTGAAGAACAGGCACTCGTTCTCGTTGCAGATAAAAATGTAACAGCAGAAGAAATTGATTCGTTTGCAAAAATAATTGAAGAAAAAGTTTTTGAAAAAACAAAAATAAAAATTGAACGTGAAGTAAAAAATATTTTTTTTAAAAAATAAAAAAATAATTATCCACACAAATATTTTTTTAAAATTTGTTTTAGTGTTTGTTACGAGTGATAATAAGTGAAAGCAAACAACTTCTCTCGACTAGTTCTTTTACATCGAGAAGTGATTGCGGTCGAATGTTATCCAAAACTATTTCTCATCACATTATGGCAGCAAAAAAGAAGGCCAAGAAAGTAGCAAAGAAGGCAGTTAAGAAGACTGCAAAGAAGGCAGCGAAGAAGACTGCAAAGCGAAAAAAATAAGCCCTGCGGGGGAGACTCGTCATCTCCGCATAAAGCTCATTGCATAATCGCCCGAGAGGGCGATTTTGCGTACCTTTGTTTTTTTATACAATCGCGCGTATACTAGCGACTATGTCATTTTTAGATAGATTTTTCGGCCCAGAATACGAAAAGGAGCTCAAACAAATCCAGCAAATCATCCCGCATATTAATGCCAAAGAAGCGGAGTACGAAGCGCTTTCTGCTGATGCACTAAAAGAGAAAGTAGCTGCAATAAAGGGAGAGGTAGCAAGCGGTCGTTCGCTCGACGATGCGCTTATTGAAATGTACGCTCTCGTACGTGAAGCAGCGAAGCGAGTAATGTCGATGCGCCATTATGACGTACAGCTCATCGGAGGAATTATTTTGCATCGAGGAAAAATTACAGAGATGCGAACTGGTGAAGGAAAGACATTAGTTGCAACACTTCCTGCATCATTGAATGCACTAACTGGAAAAGGAGTACATGTGGTGACAGTGAATGATTATCTTGCACGACGTGATGCAGTGTGGATGGGACAGATTTACGCAGCGCTTGGTTTGTCTGTTGGTGTAATCAATCACAACGCATCATTTTTATATGATCCATCTCATGCAGAGAAAGATGAAGAGCGTGATGAAATTGGTTCATACAAAATTGTTTATGAATTTCTCAGGCCATGTACGCGACAAGAAGCGTATGCAGCAGACATTACATACGGTACGAACAGCGAGTTCGGTTTCGACTACCTACGAGACAATATAGAGTACGAAAAGAAAAATTTACGACAACTTCATCATGCTTACGCTATTGTTGACGAAATAGACTCGATTCTTATTGATGAAGCACGAACCCCGCTTATTATTTCTGCTCCAGCTGCTGACAGCGAGAACCTCTACCCTACATTTGCCAAGATAGCAGCCGAATTAAAGCAAGAAGAGCACTTTACAGTCGATGAGAAATTAAAATCAGCAACGCTGACTGATGCGGGTATCGAAGCGGCGGAGAAGATGCTTGGTATTGAAAATATCTATACTGAGAAAGGTATTAAGTTTGTACACCATCTTGAGACTGCTGTTCGCGCTAAAGCGCTCTTTACGAAAGATAAGGAGTACGTTGTTCGTGACGGTGAAGTGGTTATCGTTGATGAGTTCACTGGTCGTTTGCAACCAGGACGACGATGGTCAGATGGTCTTCATCAGGCGGTTGAAGCCAAAGAAGGTGTTTCGATTCAAAAAGAATCAAAGACATTCGCTTCGATTACGTATCAGAACTTTTTCCGTATGTACGAGAAATTGTCTGGTATGACAGGAACCGCACTCACTTCACTTGAAGAGTTTTACACTGTCTACAAGCTTGAAGTGATTCCAGTACCAACCAATCGACCAATTAAGCGTATCGATCATAATGATCAAATTTTTCAAAATGAGAAAGGAAAGTTCGATGCGATTATTCGAAAGGTGAAAGAGATTAATGCTAAAGAGCAACCACTCCTTATTGGTACTGCTTCAATTGAATCAAACGAACGACTTTCAATAGCGCTTGCTAAAGCCGGAATTGTGCACGAAATGTTGAATGCTAAGAATCACGAGCGTGAAGGAGAGATTATTGCGGCTGCTGGAAGACGAGGTGCTGTAACACTAGCTACCAACATGGCTGGTCGAGGAGTCGACATCAAGCTTGGTGGTCCAGATGCAACCAAAGAAGAAGCGGAGGCTATCAAAGAACTCGGCGGTCTATTTGTGCTTGGTACTGAACGTCATGAGGCACGGCGCATCGATAACCAGCTTCGTGGACGAGCAGGACGACAAGGAGACTTAGGTGAGACACAGTTCTTCGTCTCGATGGATGACTCTTTGATGCGTATTTTCGGTGGCGAGAGGGTAAAGGCGCTTATGGGAACATTTAAGATTCCTGAGGACCAGCCAATTGAAATGAAGATGATCTCAAATACGCTTGAAAGTGCGCAATCAAGAATTGAAGGATTCCACTTCGATTCACGTAAGCAGGTATTGGCGTACGATGATGTCTTAAATACACAGCGTAAAGAAATCTACGCTAGACGAAACAAGCTCCTTGTGGGAGACGTGAGTGAAGTTGAAACTGTGACTACAGAATTGGTGGCTGAAATTCCAGATATGAATGATGTCATTGAATCAAAAAAGAAAGAGTTTACTGAGGAGGTCTTTGCGGATGTATTTAGACGACTTGTACTACAGATGATGGACGTGCTTTGGGTGGAACATCTTGAGGTAATGAGTTATGCGCGTTCAAGCGTAAACCTTCGAGCCTACGGACAACGTGACCCACTCGTAGAATACCGAAAAGAAGGAACGCGTCTCTTTAGAGAGATGCAAGGCGCTCTCAATCATCGTATTGCGGAGGTGCTTCCTCGCATCCAGCCAAAGATTGTAGAGCAAGAAGAAGCGGCGATGAAGGAAGAAACAGCAGCTGCCCAAAAGTCAGCGGGTACGACTGTTGAATCAGCTGCTTCAAAGCGTGCTCCTGTAGAAAAAGTATCAGGTCCAGGTCGCAATGATTTAGTGACTATCACGAATGGTGCGGAGACGGTAGAGATGAAGTATAAAAAAGCTGAGGCACTCATTCAAAAGGGAGAGTGGAGACTTAAGTAATTAGAGATACAGGCAATAAAAGGCAGGGCGCTACGCGCCCTGCCTTTTATTGACCTTACCCCATAAATGGCGTACTGTGTTCCGTACATTATGATTAAACTCATTAATAAGACATTAATTGGTGCGCTCGCGCTTCTCTTAGCAGCATATATTGTTCCAGGGGTAGAAATCGACAGTCTTTATATCGCTATTGTAGCTGCGGTAGTTCTCGGTATTTTAAATGCGATTGTCCGACCTGTCCTTATTTTACTCACTCTCCCGGTGACATTACTGACACTTGGACTCTTCACGTTTGTCATCAACGCTGCGCTTTTTTGGTTTGTTTCGAGTTTCGTAGAAGGCTTCGAAGTATCTGGTTTTCTAGCAGCCTTTCTTGGCTCGCTCCTTGTTTCTGTTGTTACAACTATTGGAAGTAAAGTTATTAAGTAAGTAGTCGCATATGTTCGTAGATGAGTTAACAATCAATGCTAAGGCAGGGAACGGCGGTGACGGGGTTGTTCGTTGGCGACAAGAAAAATTCCGCCCTATGGCAGGCCCTTCTGGTGGAAACGGCGGACAAGGTGGTGATGTGTATGTTCGCGGTGTTAAAGACCTTAATCGACTCGCAAAGTATACGGGAAGCAAAGGTTTTAAAGCCGAGAATGGTGAGCATGGTATGAACGACAGTTGCCATGGAAAGAATGGCAAAGACCACATCATAGATATTCCTGTTGGCTCTACAGTACGCGATATCGAACGTAAGCGAGTATTTGAAATAACGAAAGAAGGCGAGTTGGTAAAAATACTAAAAGGTGGACAAGGTGGTCTTGGTAACGAACATTTTAAGGCATCAACTAATACTTCACCGGAGCAGTCAACTAAGGGTACTAAAGGCGAGTCAGGGAATTTCTCGATTGAAGTATCTCTGGTCGTTGATATTGGTCTCGTTGGATTACCTAATGCGGGTAAGTCGACATTACTGAACGCACTCACTAATGCAAAGTCGAGAATCGGTGCGTATCCGTTTACGACACTAGAACCACATCTTGGAGACCTCTATGGTTTTGTAATTGCGGATATTCCAGGTCTCATTGAGGGTGCTGCAGAAGGGAAGGGTCTTGGTCACCGCTTTCTTCGTCATGTTTCTCGCACAAAGATGCTCCTCCATATCCTTTCTCTTGAGAGTGAGAATCCAGAAAACGACTATTACACCATTTTGAATGAGATGTCTCGCTTCCAAAAAAGCTTAGTAGAGAAAGAGACATGGATTATTCTCACTAAAAAGGACCTTGTGAATCAAGAGAAAATTGAAGCCGTACAAAAAGCTCTTGAAAAAACTGAGAAACGTGTGCTTGTTGTGGGGGAAGGAGACGCTAATTCATACAAAGAACTCCGTGATACTCTTGTGTCTCATTTGCGGAGTGCGTACAATGAGCGAACATAATTGATTTTTGTCATGTCATATACGCCAACGATTGGTCTTGAAGTTCATGCTGAACTCAAGACAGAGACGAAGATGTTTTGTGGTTGCAAGAATGAACCGCATGGAAGTGAACCGAACGCACATACTTGTCCAGTTTGTTTAGCACATCCTGGAACACTTCCCGTTCCGAATGAATCAGCAATTGAAAAAGTGTTGATGTTTGGAAACGCAGTTGATGCAACGATTGCTACTTTCACAGAATTTGATAGAAAAAATTATTTTTATCCGGACATTCCTAAGGCATACCAAATTAGTCAGTACGCATATCCATTTATACAAGGAGGAGAACTTGGAGGAGTTGCACTCACACGAGTTCATCTTGAAGAAGATACTGCGCGCAGCCAGCATGATCAAGGTGAAGGAAGTCTTGTCGACTTTAATCGTGCTGGAGTTCCACTGATGGAACTAGTCACAGAACCTGTTATCCATGACGCAGCAACAGCAGGCAATTTTGCTCGTGAACTTCAACTCCTTCTTCGGACACTCGGTATCTCTGATGCCAATATGGAGAAAGGGGAGATGCGCGTAGAAGCAAATATTTCTGTCAGTAAAGATTTACAACTTGGAACAAAAGTTGAAGTAAAAAATCTTAACTCGTTTAAGTCAGTCGAAGCCGCTATTGAATATGAGATACAGCGACAGATTGAGCTCTTAGAAAAGGGAGAAAGGGTAATGCAAGAAACAAGAGGTTGGGATGAGAATCGAAGTAAGACGTTTGTACAGAGAACAAAAGAGACAGCAAAAGATTACCGATACTTCCCAGATCCAGACTTACCGAAGATGGATATAGGGGCGCATGAACCATTCAAGAAAGTTCGTCTAACCGAGAAAACCCCGAAATTACTTAATGAAAAGCGAGCTCAGTATAGAAGTCTCGGATTGAGTGACGAAAAAGTTGAGGTACTCGTTAGCAATCGTGAGCTAGATGAAGTAGCACAAAAACTTATTACTAAGGGAGTAAGTGCAGGTGACTTCGTGCTAGCTGCCAACTACCTTCTTACTGACATTACTGCGATGCAGATCGAGGGGAGTTTTACTATTAAAGATCTAAATGTTGAAGCGTTTATTGAAATGATCTCCATGCTTCAGAAGGCAGAAATTAACTCTAGAACCGCTAAGGACCTCTTAGGCGAATTATTTGCTCCAAACGTCTCTATAAGAGCTATAGCAACAGACAGAGGGCTTTTGCAGGTCTCTGACGCTGGTGCGATTGAAGCTATAGTTGCTCAGGTGATTAGTGAGCATGAAGCAGTGTTTGTTGAATTTAAGTCTGGAAAGGAGACTGCACTCAGATTCTTACTTGGACAGGCAATGAAGATATCAAAAGGCACGGCCAATCCGACCCTTCTTAAGGAAGCCTTTGAGAGCAAACTACAATAAACTCTTTTTGCCGAGAAACCCACAGTAGTCTTAAGAGAGTCCTATCCAGGGACTCTCTTCTGTTATACTAAGACGATGGAGACGGTACTACTCGACGGGCGTGAGTATACGAAAGCGAGTGTGGTCGCAAAGCGATTTAACTATACCGCAGACTATCTTGGGCAACTTTGCCGAGGAAAAAAAGTTGATGCTCGTGTCATTGGTCGGACTTGGTTTGTAAACATCGATTCACTCGAGGGCCATAAATCAAAGAAATACGCGACTCTTAGGAAGCCTCAAATTAAAGTTTTAGAAGATGGTGAACAGGAAGTAAAGATTAAAACATCAGGTATAGCGCCTAAACAATACATAAAGCGGGTTTCGATGCCGCTACGTAGCGTCCACAAATCACTTCAAAGTAGCAGCTTGAGTGAAGGTGCGCGCGAAGTAGATGTAACCTATGAGGCGGATGAAGCTTCTCTATTGCCTGCCATAAAAAAAAGTCAGAAGGTCACTCTCCTTAAAGTTTCTCCTGCAGGTGCAGAGCAGTTGAGTGTAAAGAGTAACAATGAACGTTCTTCGATACTGACACCTGAACCGTTACCAGAAGTGTACTTGAAAGGTACTTTATCAGTTGCGGATGCAACAGATAAAGAAGGTGAGGAGACAGAAAAAGAATTATCGGAAAGCCGAGAAAATGATAAAAATAAGGGCGAAAGCGAAGCGGTGGAGCATGTGACAATTAATCAAAAAACACCACGAGCATTGAAGGTGACTATTAAACGGCTGGCAAGTAATGGCGTGAAGCTCACTGAATCGTCGCCTGAAACTATAATAAAACCTAGCACACAGCCAAAATCGAATGAGGATGAAAAATTTACCTATTCTGTAACGATACATAAACCTCTTGATGGAAAAAGCGAACTTAAGATTAGTGATTTGGAACATGCGCCAAGAACTGGTTCTGCGCTGCCTATAACGGTCATGGTGTGTTCAGCGGTTGCGATGTCAGTACTTCTTTTGTCAGTGGTAAATATCATCACTGTCACAACTTCTGGATACGACTCAACTTTCGTTTTTCAAGCATCACTTTTGCTCGCATTTTTACACCTCTAGCTATGCACATTTGTAATCGGTAAAACGAGTGGTTTAGCTTTATAATTAAAGCTGAACCATATGACAGGAGCACTAGAAATTAATGGCAAAAAATTGCTCTCCATCAAGGATGCTGCAAAAGCAGTTTCTTATTCTCGTGACCACATCACGCGACTCGCTCGTGAGAACAAAATTGTTGCCACACACATCGGTCGAAATTGGTATATTGATATCAATTCACTAAAGTCATACGAAGAAGTTTCAAAGACTGAGCAAGAAATTAAGCAACGTCATTTAAGCGAAGAACGTCGTCGAGATCTTCAAGTCAAAGAAGTGTTGCGTGCTCGCCAACAGGTCCATGCTCAAAAAGGTAGAACTTCAAAAAAGATTGCAACTGCTTTTGCGTCACTTGCACTCACTCTAGGATTAGTTTCTGGAGTTTTGCTTAATTACACTATTGGGGCCAAAATTTCAGGTCAACAGCAAATCGCTACTGTTACTACTTCTCAGGGTTTGTCTGAAAAACCTCAAGTAGTACCTGAGTCTCCGTCAGCAATGTTTCAACCTGACTTTGAAGAGGACTCACGAGTTCGTACTTTTTCTGAAGCAGATTCCGGAATCCTTCTTTTGCCGCAGTTTTCTAAGGACGATGTAAATCGCGTACAGTTCGTAAGAAATTATTTTTCTGATCCGGTAGAGGTTGTGGTTGGTGAGAATGGAGAAACATTCGTTGTCATGGTCGATGAGAACGGTAATCCAATCGGAGAGCCAATACCGTTTGTGAGTGTGCCAATTAATCAGGCCGAAAAATAAACCGGTATGAGAACTCTTTCATACACACATCTCATACTCCTTCTAGGGATTCTTTTTTCTCTCTTTTTCTATACCTCAACTTCCGCCGCCCCAATCAACCTCGACATCAACTACCAAGGCAAGCTCACCACCTCAAGCGGCGTCGCGGTCACCGACGGAACATACAACATGCGTGTCTACCTATACAACGCTGTTGGAGGAGCAACCACCACCGCCATCTGGACTGAGTCCCTCACTGGTTCTAACCGTGTCCAAGTCACCAACGGTCTATTCAGTGTGATGCTTGGCAGTACCACTCCACTCACCTCAGTCAACTTCAACCAAACGCTATACCTCGGAGTCGAAATCGGCGGTCTTGGAGGAACTATCGCTTGGGATGGAGAAATGAGTCCACGCAAAGTACTCGGTACAGTTCCATCAGCCTTTGAATCACAGAAGGTTGGGGGAGTCGCATCATCATCCTTCCTCCGTTCTGACCAAGCTGACACCCTTGAAGCGTCATCTGCTTCAACCCTTCTCACCATCACTCAGAACAGTTCTGGTGACCTGCTTGATCTCATCAACTCTTCAGACACCACCGTCTTCACCGTCCTTAACGACGGTTCTGTCGGTATCGGTAC
>JACCDH010403780.1_pt1 | contig 12290 bp, 4 predicted proteins | sample 7442481 | NCBI WGS metagenome assembly JACCDH01 (sample SAMN15323433, study PRJNA562643) | freshwater metagenome | isolation source: river surface water | place: USA:Blue River Watershed | collected 2017-08-15
GTAGGTCCAGAATCACCAGTAGGTCCAGAATCACCAGTAGGTCCAGAATCACCAGTAGGTCCAGAATCACCAGTAGAACCCATAGAAGAGCCAGTCGCTCCAACAAGAACAATTGTCGACGTACCTAAATTAAAGGTATTTGCCGCGGAAGAGTACCATAATGTAGTTGCATAGTATGGATGAGATGGAGGAAGAGGATGTGTGGATTGAGGTGTAAGTGATAGACCTGTAGGATCAATAACACCCGTTACGGTTAATTTACCGTCAATTACAACCTCTCCTGTTCCAGTACTAAAATAAAAAGAAGATGTACCGGTTATTGCACCGTTTACATCTTTATATAATACTGAATATGTAGGAACTTGAGTGATTGAAGTAGTTCCACCACTTATAGTTGCATTACTAAGATTTACATCATTTAGAAATGTAATTGTATTGCCCGAAAATGCTTTAATAGTATCAGTTGCAATTTGTTTATTTGAATAATTTACCATTTCTGAAATTTGGTCAACGCGTGTTTGGAGTGTGGTAAATTGATCCAAGCCAGCTGCATTTTGCTGAACATTCTGAAATTCAGGGACGTTCAGTAAAAAGGGGTTAGGATAGGTTGTAATTCGTGGACCATCCATACTTCTATTCCTTCCACGGAAATCAAATCTTTACACCACCAGAGATTGAAAGCGGCGACGTATGTTACCGCTTTCAATCTCTGGTTCCCCTACCAGGCTTGAAATATGATGCATTTCATGGTTCTCCAACCGCCAAGGCGGTTGGAGATTCTCATAACTTGTCTTCATTTTCAAGTCTGTATGCCACCAATTAAAGGAATAAGAAGTCATTTCATGAAATAGGGGGAATGTCACATTACTATAAACCATATTTAACAGATTCAGAACTAGAATCTGAATCAGATACTGAATCAGATTCAAGTGGATACACGTCAGATACATTATCTGATAATGATACTTTTTCGGGTCCCGGTTCTGAGACACCAAGGCTTGTAGTAGATTCTGGAATTCCTAAGGAAATTGAGGAATCTGAAATACAGGGTAAACCTGCTGCAATATTGTCAGAAAAGAAGGAAACGTTTAACGAATCGCGAAATACAACCTTAATTATGATAAACAGTCGTGATAGAGATACTAATCTCTACCCACAACCGACATTTTTTACAATGCGATTACCGAGAACTTTCAAAAATATTAAAACAATTACAATTACACAGTTAAACTTGTTAAATTCATTTTTTAATTTTGCTGAATCAAAGGGAAATACGTATATGTATATAAACGAGTTAGGACGTGTAGTTACATCTTCTACAGGTGAAGAAACACAGAATGATATTCGTGTGCAGATTCGGGACGGTACATACTCCGCATCAGAATTAGTTACGGAGTTAAATAATGCTATGAATCAAACACCCCTGTTCGCAGATATTAGTGGAGGATTAGGTACTTTTATTGCTGAATTCCAAGGTACAGGTGATTATTCGCTATTATTTAACCAACCTGGTCCTGTTGTTTATAATAGTTTAACAGGCCAATATGAATCAAACGTTACAATGAGTCAATTAATTGCACGATATTTTCAAACGGTTCAAACAGTAGGTACAGTGAATTTTTCGTACAATGAATGTTTAGTCGCCTATTACTATCCAATAATAAAAGAAATGACTACACGTAGATTACCGTTTAATACTTATCCAGAAGCGTTACCGGCAGGATATCCTGATACATATACATATATTCTATTTGGATTTACAGGTCTTGACGACCCCTATATTTTAACGCTTGTAGAAGATTCGGCAAATATAGCATTGTTTGATACATATAGGGCGCAGAATACATTTGTTCAGTTTTTGGTGAATAATTATGTATGTACTTACAACCCGCTGCAAGGTCGTCTTCAAATTAGTGCAACTAGTTTAAATCCAAGTATTCAGACCGACTTAACCAACGAATATCAGACAATTTTAACAGAGGAAGTGGTAAATGCAGGGTTTTCGAATGTGAGCCAGTTTCAATCAAATTATAACTCACTTTCTTTGCAGAATGGTGCGCTGTTAGAATTTTACAATTTTATACATCGCAACTTTACGAATCAATTTGGCATTAATTTTGGAACTTATACTGCAGAGTTTTTTGCAAATTTAAGTAATGAAATTACAATTTATAATACAATTGATAAACGCGGTTGGTACACAACACTTATCCCCTCAATTTCTTCCAATGCAATCTCAAAATCGCAAGAAATTATTCCTCAAGTGTCCACGCCCTTAAAAAATATTATCGTTCGACCTACGGACCCAGGAGCAACAAACTTCTTGTGTAATTTGGGCACACTGAGTACTATTTCATTTTCGAATGCATCAGAAACTACATTTGGATATACGGATATTTCATTTGCGATTCTACCAACATCCTATGCTAAACTGAATTTTACAAGCCGCTGTAGGCAAACAGTGAATGTTATGACTATTCCACGATATCTAAATGAACGTTCATCTGGGACAGATGAAATATATCCTTTTGGTTCAGAATTGAATCAGACTCCTATGCTGTTTGATGTTGTTTCCACGCCCACTTCTTCAATTCAAATTCGAACAGATATTTCAGGAATAACAGATTTTTACTTATACACAATTCAGCAAAATATGTTTGCAAGTCGTGATTTTATGCGAAATGCAGATGCTTGGATAACATATATAACACCCCAAATTCTTGCGGGAGATAGAATTCAACCGACGGACCCTGAATATAATCAGATTCCACCCATTTCTGATTTTCAGTTGGTGAGTTATCGCCCTCATATGTTCTTTCAGTTAAATATGGATGGATATGTTCTGGATCCTACCGCGAAATGGAAAGTGGATGTCTGTGTAGAAACGCAGGACGGTTCTATTTTTCCTGTCCCTATTGTAGTTGCGAGGTATAGAGATAGGGCGGCATTTATGACAGATGTATTGGGTGACTTATCACAGCAATATTATGAAAACCCAAGACATGTGTTTGAACGTCAGGTATTTCAGGATATTTCAGCTGCAACATTTACGATTGATGTATTGAATTTTCAGGAATCTTATATTATGGTACATATTCTTCCTGGAAGTGCTATCCCAAGTTCTGTACCTCTACGTGTGTTTGCAATTCTGAATGGAACATATGGTGTATATACTACAGCAACACAACTTGATTATCGTGATATGCCATGGCAAAATTTGCCCACAATAGCGGATCAGTATACGCCAAATTCGGATATTTACAAGAACCCATTAACATCGATACACGATCCGGCATTTACACAGCTTGGATATGATATTTCAGGTATTAGCAATAATTGGTTAGATTATTACATTCAAAGTACAGACAATAAGTATTATGACCCTAATAATATACAAAATTACAGTACTGCAACAAATACAGGATTACGATATTTATATGAGCAAATTTCAAACGGTTCTGATTCTCCTGCACCAGATGCAACGACCGAATGGTCTTTATATTTTTATAAAGGAAGTTCTAATTTAGTTCGTGATACATATCAGTTTGGCAGCTCAAATATTTATTTAAGTCAATCGACAATTCTCAAACCACCGATAGATGGAAACGAATCACTTCTTGTTAATTGGTTTAAAGCAAGTTCAAATGTTGTTGAAGAATTTAGAAATCCTGCACCGTATGGATTTTTGAGTACAAATACAAACATTAGTTTATCGACTGGTATTTTCCTAGCCTGCTATAATCAAATTGGCCGTGTCACAGATGTTTCAACATCGGTTGCATCGTTGGATGTGGGAGGACTAACAGGAATGAGTTTTTTCTTAAATCCAAATGATATTGTGAAATTGAATGAGATTCAGATTAAATTTGCATATATTCAACCATCATATGATAGTCTTGGATTTGCCATATCACGAACTGCAAGTCCTCTGGGCCTAACAAATACAAATCAGTATATTTTTCATAATCAGGCGACGTACACCTCTATTTACTCTAATTCAATTAATACATGGGATGACTGGTACGAATTTAATCGTAGAAACTTGCGTATTGGTGTTTTTGAAACAGGTATGTTATCAAGTATGAGTGTCTCTACATTGTCACTTTCTCAGGCAATTTGTACGCTAACTCTTGATAAAGTAGTTCAAGTTGCAAATTACACAAATACTACAGGTACATTGCGCACAAGAGAGCCAGAATGGGGTACATTTTATGAATACAAAGTAATTTCAAATGCAGACATTAAATATAGTTATGCAAACGGGGCGTGGCAGAGTATTTCTGTAGGACCTGATATTATTCCTACATATCAAGCAGGGAATACATCGTATCCTGGGTATTTCTTAAGTCACACAAAAATTAATAATTATAATTTTTTGCCCAATTCGTATGGAATTGCACCCTCTGTAGGATATACAGTAAATAATCCAACAATATATACGAGTTCATTTACTACAGACATTCAAAATAGTTATACGATTGTTCCATTCTACTATGATACAAGTGTCGCAGATTGGACGGCTGGCAGTTTTTATGGTGCAACCTATACTAAAACTCCACAGATTCCAAATCCGGTAACGGCTGGTTCTGCGGCACCTTATTATGGTCCACCAGGTATTTTTGGATGGACAACACAAGCAAGTACAATTGTTTCCGCTTCATCTGAACCATTGTATTGGAATATGAAAATTGGATTTGAGACATTGGACCAAGATTATGACCCTGCAACTGACTTATCTTCATTTGGAAATTTTGCAGGTATTAGTAATGAACTACAAGATACAATGCTCTTCTTGTACAAGAATGCTAACAATGGCGATGATATTCGCGATATTTCGACTAATACTGAAATGGGAAACCCATTATGGGTATGGGGACAAGAATCAAATACACGATATTCAGCGTATGATGACCAGAATGGATACAACTACTTATCATATATAAATGGTTATACTGTAAGACCATCCAGTATTTATGATTACGCAGTGCATGTGCGAGGATATGTCCCAACAAGTCAATTTGTAACAGGGTTACGAATGATTGGTAAAAATTTCACTGATTTTGGGACAGCAACTTTATCAGAAATTGGATATGAGATTGCAGACTTAAACGGATATACGCCTATTTCAGACTCACTTGCATACCAATTGCTAAATAGTACCTCTACGGCTTATTATAGTACCCTTATAAATACAAATGATTGTATTCGTGTTGGAATGGGAAATTTTTATAGTCATCAATATGCAGATGCTCTGATTCGATTTAATGAGTTATTCAAATATTCAACGATTACATTTGGTAAAAAAATAGGGTACAGTGGAGTTCCATTTACATTAACTGGATATGAAAGCGCAATTCAACAATATGCGAATTACTATTCCTCATTGCGTGGCGGATTACTTTTGTATTCACAAGTTTTATCCACGACTACAGGCCGTCTTAATCAATATGTACAAAATAGATATGCAAATATCTTGCCAAGTATTGTATTGAATCGTACACGCATTACTGATCCTATCCCTTTTTCAATGCTTCTCAATTCAAAACTTGTTTCTCCTTACAGTACACAGTTCGATGAATGGGGTCTAGGCTGGAATTTAGGATTTAACAAAGCTAATACGCCCTATCTTACCACACAAATTTCCAATACATTTATACGCATTACACAAGAATATATATATCTTAAACTGAATGATGAGATGAATTTGAATACATTGGGTGTTAGTTCCAAAGAGGATTTGAGTTTAACACGAGACCCAACATCTGAAAGCAATAAATATTTTGCAAAAATATTACTAAATAATTTTGGGGGATTTTGTAGGGCAGCGGTTCAAATGCCTAAGAATTTCAGTCCTGTTCTTGGTCAATTCTTGACTCTATCCTTTCAACTTGTAGATAGAAACGGAAACCAAATTGATAATAAGGATTGCGAATTTGATATAGTTATGGAAATTACAGAAATATCTGATGCAGAGGAAATAACTTTTGCATTAAAACGTGGAAGATAAAATCGCATAGTATAAATAAATGGAAACACTTGATTCTTTTTATAATAATGGACCTAAATCATGTGATGAAGCATTTCCTCCGGTTTGTGTAAGAGCCCATTGGGATTCTACACAAGTTACTAGGCATATTTTACCGGACCATTTACCTGCCCCTTTGCAATTTGACCCAAGACAAGGAGTTCGTATTTGTACGAGCTACTATGAAACGCCAGTAGACCCTAATAATGTTACTAATTCAAAAATTATGGAAAAAATTATTCCCGATACTGAATCTCCTGAAATTCCTGCCTTACTACTTGGACCCGAATATTACAAACGGTCCTATGATGCATCTCACCTTATGGCGACACCTCCTGGCGGTGCTGCTGGAAAAGGCGCAGCATATTCCGAATATGAAAGCGCAATCAATACAGAATCAGATTTATATCGTTTAGATGAATCATTGACTAAGTGTAAGGAGCGTAGATATACTCCGAAAAATGGCGTAGTAGATGCCGTGAATACTTTGCCACATGTTAGTCAGGAATTTGGACTATCCCCCTATGCTACTTATGTACAATCATCAACAGGGTGTCGTGAAGAAGATGATTCTAAAGCATGGAACCGTTCAGGGCGTCTCTTTTTTAACCACACACGACTGGATCGCGTATATCCTCAAGCACATGGTCCTCTTGGATGTGGAAAAAATGTATAATCAAGCATAGGAATGACAAACATATACAGGATTTATCCAACCTTATGGGATGGACAGGGTTGTTATTCAGCGCAAACAGTGTATGCAATTGACCGTCAATCATCTCTCATTCCTAGCGCATGTTCAAAACGCCCTAAAGCGGACCCAGCATGCACATGGGATTCTCCGACGTTTCAAAGATTATTGCCACCACCATCCACTTCAGGAAATTGTTGGAATGGTGTACAGTACGTATCCTGGTCCATGCTTCCAGCATGGATTTCCTACATTACATCGCTTGGTTACGCTCTTACAGATAATACATCGTTAAGTCAAACAAAACCGTATTCTGATGTGTATATTATTGGACCCTAAAACATACTCTTTCAATAGAAATGAGTTTTTCATTATTATATCCTCGTGTTGATTGGACATACAATCTTCAAGCAACAGGAGTTTCAGCCGATATTTCTGGAGTCCCATCAATAATTGTGGGACCGTCCGATGAAGTCTATTTTGCTTTTTCAGCCAAAGGTATTGTTGGATCTCTGGCAGCAGTTTCAACGTATCAAATTGTTATAGGATGCGTAAGTGCAACCGGTACACTGCAATGGCTGTTCAGGGACCCACAACTGGTGAGTAATTCCACCGATTCTACGCCATCCCTGGCTCTTGGGTCCGCAGGTGAATTGTACGTAGCATTCAAAACGGTAGGAGCAGTCCCAGGAAAAATAAATGGGTTGAATTCACCTAGTTTTTGTGGGGGATGTGGCACATATCAAGGTCCCGAAGATATTGTCGTTGCACGTATTAATTCTGCAGTGTCAGGAACACCAACAGTTGCTTGGGTTCTCCAAGATTTAAGTATTAATTCGTGTAGTAATGAATCGCAGCCACGATTATTGTACGATTCTTATTCAAACCGTTTATTAATTACATATGTATCGTCTGGTGCTATAATATGCGCAATACGTGTAGGTAGTCCAAATATTATTGTTGTTTCGTTAGATCCAGTATCAGGAGGTCTTTCATGGGCATTTCAATCGAACGATATGAATTCGATTGGACAGAATACATCGCCATCTATTACAACTGACCCTGCAGGTTCAGTATATGTGGCATATACCACAACTGCACAAGTTTTAGGAGGCGGAGCCTTTGTAGGAAGTCAGTGTGTGGAAGTTATTAAATTAACGGCGTCAGGTGCACCCTTAACTATAAATCGAGACTGGATTCTAAGTGCGGTATCATCAGTCAACCCGACAGCTTCTTCCGTTAATGAAACGCCTTATATTGCATATGATGCTACAAAAAATAGACTATTTTTAACGTTTATAACAAATGGAACTGTTCCAGGTGGAAATAAATTACCTGCGGTAACAAACAGTATAGTATTTGCATCAATTAATCCTACATCAGGTTCTTTAAATTGGCTAAGTCAAGCCCCTTTCTATAATGAAGGTTCATATCGATATAATTCTATTGCAAATCCTATTCTAACTATAGACCCTAATGGTGTTCCTTATGTTGTTGCAAGAGCTATTCAAGATTCTACAGGGCAAGGAATGATTTTTATGTATCGTCTGAATCCTGATAATGGTTCATCGGGATGGATATATTTTAATGGACTTATTACCTATAGAGCCTACCTACCAGCAATTAATAGTAGTGAAAGCCCAAATACGGCATATCGTGTAGGTGCAAATTATTCTGCGCCATGGATTGCAATTCGTTCTGGAAATCTATATGTTGGATTTATAAATGAAGATTCAAATACATTTCATCTTCTAGGATTACGTCAGGTACAGCGATTTCAAGATGTAACTGCATTTGAATATATGCGTGATTTTACGGGAATATGTGGATTCTAAGTAGCAAATTTTCTTATACTATGTTTATATAAATATAGTATAAAATTAAGTAGAATATATTAAAAACTGGTAAATACCATTGACATTGTTTGTTGTAAAATGTATATTTGCCCTGATGATGTATATGCTACAATCTGTAAGTAATTATAATCTGTACCTGAGTCTTGGCCATAGTGTTCACCTAGTTTAAGTGCAAAAGTAAAGGATGCTGTGGTATATATTGAAGCACCTACATTGCTAGTCGTTAATATCTGTATTGCATTTGTAGGAACAAAAGGTGAGTTATTTGATATATCGGTGCATTTTGCATATGCATAAACAGTGGTTGGGGTGTTTGATGGAATTTCAAATGACAAATTAAAGGTTACTGTAATTGTACTTCTTTCTATTGAATACACTGGTATAAGTAATGGAAGCACAGAACATGAATCATCTTGATTTGCTATTAATGCTGTAGGGGTTGTATTAATATAATAACTTCCGCAATCCGGTGATAATAACGTTACTGAACTAAGTGTATCGGATAGACTTCCTACACTACCGCCACTACCGCCACCACTTTGTGCATTTGCAAATGTTATTTCTTTAGTTGTTGAATTGTAATATAAACTTAATGATGAATTATTATCAAATCTAACGGGATTTATATAAAGTCCTGAATTTTCTGCAGCGCATCCCTGAATAGATGCATTCAGGACAATTGAATTGGATGTTTGTGAATCAATGCCAGCATTAAACCCAACAGCAATTGAATAATCGCCTTGTGATGAACGAGCTGCATTGTATCCAATTGCAATTGCATTTGAACCCTGTGAACTAATTCCAGACCCTGAACCAATTGCAACGCTTCCAGTACCTTGCATATAATTTCCTGCATTTAATCCTAGTGCAATCGCTTCTGTTTGTTGATTAGAATAACCAGCTAAAGCTCCTATTGCAACTGAATTTCCAGGGGAATTAAATAGATTATTATAAAATCCAGCATATGGTCCAATGTTAACTGAATTATAATTACTCTCTGACTGATTACCTGCATAATATCCAATATTTACTGAATTACTGCCAGTTAGTTGACCAGCACTATTTCCTATACAGATTACATTATCAGGTAAACCAAAACTATTTAATGCGCCTGCATAAGTACCTATCGCAATAGTATCATTTTGATTATTAAATGATCCGTATTGGGATCTATACCCTAATGCAATATTTCGTTGCCCTTGATAATGCCCTGACTCTGTTCCAATTGTTATAGAATTACTTCCTTGATTTCCTGAAACATTTGCTGCCGAATATCCAATTGCTATTGAGTTTGCAAATTGAGTTCTACCGACACCCGCTCCTGCACTTGAACCAATCGATATTGAATTAGATTGCTGTGTTGTAAAACTTGCGGCTAAATATCCCATCGCTATTGCAGACTCTCCTTGATTTGCTGAAGTTGCTGCACGATATCCAACCGCCAAAGCTCCTTGTCCCTGAGTTCCACCTGAGAATTGATTCCACTGTCCTCCGCTCCAATACATATTATTTATTCCAATGGCTGATGCTCCTTCGGACTGAACATATCCATATGCATTTAGAAAACTAGTAGTGGATTGTACTCTATACTCTCCCGCATTTGAATTCCATGCAATCATATTTCCTGAAAAAATACCTGTAGGTAGTGTAGTTCCACCACCTGCACCGGTTGGTCCAGTTACACCTGCAATACCAGCAACGCCTGTGGGACCTGTGGGCCCTGACTGACCAGCAGGTCCTGTTGCACCAGTATTTGATGCCGAACCAGCAGGACCCTGTAATCCAGTAGGACCTGCTGGCCCTGCGTATCCAGTGGGTCCAATGGATCCAGTAGCTCCTGCACCGCCAGTTCCAACAGATGTTGCACCTAAATAAAGAATACCACTTGAAATCCAAATAGTATTTGAATAATTTGAATCAAGTGGATTCACAGGGGGAAATGTTTGAGGTGTTAATATTAATGCAGTAGGGTCAATAATACCAGTAACAGTCAGTTTACCATCAATTACAACTTCACCTGTACCTGTACTTACATAAAATGAGGATGAACCTGTTAGGACTCCAGTATCAGATTTATATACTATAGCTGAATTTGGTATTTGTTGTAAAGTATCATAATATACTTCTTTTGTCGTGGAATTGTATGATAAAATTCCTGTTGCATTAGATAAATAACGAATTGGTGATACAATAAATGAAGAGGGGATGTTTGTAGTTAATGAAGATCCGGATGCATTAAGAATTATAGAATTATCCGCCTGATTTGAAGTACCCGCATAGGAACCAATTGCAATCGCAGATTGACCTTGTTGAACATATCCAGCACGTAAACCAAGAGCAATTGCTTGTGAACCTTGAGAAGAAAATCCAGCAATTTCACCAATCGCAATTGCATCAGATTCCTGACTATGATATGCTGCACCTTGACCTATTGCAATTGCATATTTCTGTTGGGATGAAAATCCAGCTGACTTTCCTAAAGCAATTGCACCATTTTCCTGTAAATTTGCACCTGCACATGAACCGATTGCAACTGAATAAGAACTCTGATATAATTTACCTGCTTCCAATCCAATTGCAACGGATGAATCACCTTGACTTAATGCGGCGGAATTAGCACCAATAGAGACTGAATTATTTCCTTGACGTAAAATACCTGCAGCAGAACCTATGGCCACAGAACAATCGCCTTGTAATTTATATCCCGCTTCTAAACCAATTGCAACAGCCTTAATTCCTTGTGATGAAAATCCAGCAATTTCACCTATAGCAATTGCATCTGTACCTTGACCTTCAAATGCAGCACCTTGACCAATTGCAATTGCGTAACTCCCTTGCGAGGAATATCCAGCAGATTTTCCAATAGCAATTGCGGCATTTCCCTGATATTCTTCAGCTGCGCACGAACCAATTGCAATTGCGTAAGTGCTTTGAAGAATTTTACCTGAGCCAGTTCCTATAGCAATTGATTGCTTACCTTGTGAGGAACGTCCTGCAGAATTTCCTACAGCGATAGCATCACTATATTGGCTCTCAAAACCAGATAAAATACCTACAGCAATTGCATTACTTCCCTGAAAAATAGCACCTGCCGAGTCACCGATTGCAATTGCTTCTGTTCCTTGTTCGGATAACCCTGCACTAGATCCGATTGCTATAGCAGCAATGCCTTGTTGATCCTTACCTGCATAATCGCCGACTGCAACTGCAACAATTCCCTGAGAAGAATATCCTGCCCAATGACCTATTGCAATGGCACCTGCATACTGACTTGAAAACCCCGCCTGGTATCCTATAGCTACACTTCCATCCATAAAAGAGGAACATCCGTTGTTTGGATGTCCCTGATATATATATCCAGCATCTTTTCCGATTGCAATTCCAAAATTAGACTGTGTTGAAAATCCAGCATTTGCACCTATATGAATTGTGGACGATTCTGATAACCATGATGAAGAGATTGTGTCCCAATATAGATAATCTGAATAAAATTGTCCTTGTGCTAAAATACTAACTGGACCAGTGGGTCCAGTTGAACCATCAATACCAGTAGAACCAGTAGGTCCTTGCTCACCAGTTGCACCATCAATACCAGTAGGACCTTGTTCACCAGTTGCACCATCAATACCAGTAGGTCCTTGTTCACCAGTTGCACCATCAATACCAGCAGAACCAGTAGGTCCTTGCTCACCAGTTGCACCATCAATACCAGTAGGAC
>JACCDH010884823.1_pt1 | contig 12290 bp, 4 predicted proteins | sample 7442481 | NCBI WGS metagenome assembly JACCDH01 (sample SAMN15323433, study PRJNA562643) | freshwater metagenome | isolation source: river surface water | place: USA:Blue River Watershed | collected 2017-08-15
GCTGCCAAAAAAGCCGCCAAGACCGCCGCCCCCAAAGCGCCGCGCAAAGCCGCTGTCGGCACGCTCAAGCCCAGCGCCTCATTGGCCGCCGTGATCGGTGACGGCACTTATGCCCGCACCGAAGTGGTCAAGAAGATCTGGGACTACATCAAGGCCAATGGCTTGCAAGACCCCGCCGACAAGCGCTCCATCAAAGCTGATGGCAAGCTGCAAGCCGTGTTTGGCAAAGACCAAGCCACGATGTTCGAGTTGGCGGGGATCATTGGCAAGCACTTGAGCTGACTTTTGCCCTCGCCCTGAGCCGTCGACGTTTTTCGGCGGCATTGAAAACGCCACGCTTGCCGTGGCGTTTTCATGTGCATATAGGTATTTACAAAAATTTATTTATGAATACTTTAAATATATAAAATTGACCTAGAAATTGGAGGCTATTTGGCCTGCCAATTGGAAAGGTCAGATGCAAAAAGTATTAATAAATTCGAGTGTCAAAGAACAAAACAGTTGGCACTCCGAGAGACGTGGTTGGACCAAGACCCTCGCTGGGGTTGGTGTCATGGCCTTGTTCATGCATGCATGCGCTGTCTGCGCACAATCGGCACAGCCAGCGCCCAGCGCCAACATTTTCATTGAGCAAGAACGTCGAGACGCAGAACGTGCTTCGCAGCAAAGGGCACAACAAGAACGCAACGCCGATGTCAAGCTGCCCGCAGCGCCACAAGCATCAGTGGGCTTATTGCCGACGGAGGAATCCCCTTGTTTCAAGATTGACCTCGTCACTTTGAATGCAGGCCGTGATGCCGGCCCCCAAGATTTGCTGGACGCTGTGGGTCAAACGACATCTGGGTCCGCAGACTCTCCCATTGGTCGATGCCTGGGGGCCAAAGGCGTTCAGATCGTGATTGATCGACTTCAAAACAAGCTCATTGCCCAAGGTTACGTCACCAGCCGTGTTCTGGCCAAGCCTCAAAACTTGCAAAACGGCACGCTGGCTCTGGAGTTGATTTTTGGCAAGATCAATCGAGTGCAGTGGACGCCCTCTGGGCCAGCTCAAATGCACCGCGCCAGCGAATGGAACATATTGCCCATGAGCGCAGGTGATGTACTCAACCTGCGTGATGTTGAACAAGCCTTGGAAAACTACAAGCGTGTGCCTACAGTCGAGGCAGACATCCAGATTGCGCCAGGCACCGAGCCGGGCACCAGCAACCTCATCATTTCGCACCAGCAACCGATGCCCTTTCGCCTCTCGGCTACTGCTGACGACAGCGGCACACGCAGCACGGGCAAGTATCAAGGCAGTCTGACCTTCAGTTATGACAACTGGTGGAACCTGAGTGATCTGTTTTACGCCACCATGTTGCATGACCTTGGTGGTGCAGAACCTGGACAACGAGGCACACGCGGGCACATTGTTCATTACTCGGTTCCGTTCGGCTACTGGCTGATGGGTTTCACCAACAGCAGCAACCGATACCACCAAACCGTTGCAGGAGCCAACCAGGACTACCTGTACAGCGGCACAAGCCGCAACATGGAAGCCAAGCTCACTCGTGTCTTGCAACGCGATGCGGTGGGTAAAACCAGCATCAGCCTCAAGGGCTTCCAGCGATCATCGAACAATTACATCGACGATGCAGAAGTTGAAGTCCAGCGCCGAGTCGTCGGTGGTCTGGAATGGGGACTCAACCACCGCAGAAGTTGGAGCGGTGGCAGTCTAGACGCCAACGTCAACTACCGTCGTGGCACAGGTGCCTGGGGCAGTTTGCCTGCCCCAGAACAAGCTTTTGGCGAAGGCACTTCGCATATGAAACTTTGGCTTCTTGATGCCACAGTTCAGCAGGCATTCCCCGTTGGTGGACAACGTCTGCAGTACACCGGAACCTGGCGAGCCCAGCAAAACCGCACACCGTTGACTCCTCAAGATCGTTTTGCCATTGGCGGACGCTTTACGGTGCGGGGCTTTGACGGCATGTCAGTGCTCAGCGCAGAGCGCGGCTGGCTGATGCGCAACGAAATTTCCACCCCCATCACACCGCAAATTCAAGCCTATCTCGGTGTTGACACGGGGCATGTTTCAGGCCCCAGCGCAGCACAACTGGTGGGACAAAGCCTCACGGGTGGTGTTTTGGGCGTGCGCGGTCAATGGGCCCGCGTCCAGTACGAAGTGTTCATGGGCAAGCCCCTGAGCAAACCCGAGCACTTTAGAACTTCCAGCAGCACGGCTGGTTTCAGCATCAGCTTCAGTATCTGAATAAACCCGTACAAGCCATGAACAAACAAAGCTACCGCATCATCTTCAACAAGTCACGTGGCTGCCTGATGGCCGTGGCAGAGACGACGACCAGTACAGGCAAATCCGCGACAGGTGAGGGCACAAGCCGTGCCACGTCTGGACATGACAAAGCAAGCCAGAGGTGCACCCTCACCGCGATGGCTTTGGCATGCAAAGTGATGAGCCATGTCCTGCTGGTCGGTGCAGCAGCCTTGTCGCTTGCATCCATGCAACTGCAGGCCCAGGCTCAAACGGTAGCCACCCGTCTCGTGGCCGACCCCAATGCACCGCGTTTGCAGCAAGCCACCATACTTTCCACCAGCAACGGGGTGGTGCAGGTGAACATCCAGACCCCCAGCGCAGCAGGTGTGAGCCGCAACACCTACAGCCAGTTTGACGTAGGCGGCCAAGGCGCCATCCTCAACAACAGCCGCACCAACGTACAAACCCAACAAGGCGGCTGGGTTCAAGGTAACCCTTGGCTGGCCACCGGCAATGCGAGGGTCATCCTGAATGAAGTCAATGCCAGCAACCCCAGCCAACTCCAAGGCTACGTGGAAGTGGCCGGGCAACGCGCCGAGGTGGTCATCGCCAACCCCGCAGGCATTGCCGTCAACGGCGGTGGCTTCATTAACGCCAGTGGCGTCACATTGACCACTGGCACCCCTGTGGTGAACAACGGCAGCCTGGAGCGCTACCGAGTTACCGGCGGTAGCGTTACTGTGGACGGCCTGGGCCTGGATACCCGCACAGCCGACTACACCGCCATCCTCACACGCGCAGCACAAGCCAACGCAGGTATCTGGGCCAACCGCTTGCAAGTCGTCACAGGCGCCAACGACATCACTGCCGCCACCATTGGCAGCGATAGCGCCGTGCAAACAAGCCCGATCACAGGTACGGGCAACGCCCCAGCTTATGCACTGGATGTGGCACAACTGAGTGGCATGTATGCAGGCAAGATCACGCTGATTGGCACCGAAGCAGGCGTAGGCGTGCGCAATGCAGGGTTGATTCAAGCAGCCAGTGGACCTTTGAGCCTCAGCTCCGAAGGCTGGTTGAGCAACAGCGGTACGCTGCAAGCCACAGGCGCAGATGTCGCCGTGCAAACCCGAGGCACCCTCACGCAAAACGGTACGGTTTACAGTGACCGCAATGTCCAGTTGCACAATCAGGCCGACCAAACCCACAGCGGCACCGTAGCAGCCTTGGGTGATGTGAGCATTTTGGCCAGCGGCACAAACGCAGAGGGTCAGGTGTCGTCAATCCATGCCAGTAGCAGCACCGTTTGGGCCGCAGGCCTGCAAACCGATGGCCAACTCACCGGCCAACAAAACTTGAACGCCCAAGCCAGCGGACAAATTCAGACCGCTGGCAAAGCCCTGGCTACACAAAACCTCACGGTAAAAGGCGCCAGCTTGGATTTGTCCCAATCCAGCCAGCAAGCCGCAACTGTCCAGCTGCAAGCGACCACGGGCGATCTCAAAGCCACAGGAAGCCAAATCTTGGCGACTGAGCAGCTCCAAATGCAAACGCCAAAAACCCTTGTCACAGGCGGTGCACGCGTGCAAGCGCCCAACCTGAGCCTGCAAGCGAACAGCCTGAGCAACGTGGCCGGTCAGCTCATTCAGACGGGCTCAGCCAACCAAACCATCGCCTTGCAAGGCAGTTTGAACAACACGGCAGGCCTCATCCATTCGGCAGCTCAAAACTTCGAACTTAACGCGCAAAGCATCGACAACACCGCCGGTCAACTGCTGCATGCGGGCAGCGGCACCTTCACGCTCGGCAGCCAAGCACAGCTGCAAAACCTCACCCACAACAACAGCCAACCCGCATTGACAGACGGCGCACGCATCGTCAGCTCGGGCGCACTCCATATCACCAGCGCCGAGCTGACCAACAGCGGCAGCATCTATGCGGCTCACAACATCAACACCACCGCCACCAGCCTCGACAACAGCGGTGCGGTGTACGCGGCAGGCAGCCAAACCCTGACCACCAGCAACGCCATCACCAGCAGCGGCAGCATCGCTGCCGCCAAAGACCTGACGGTAAATGCTGGCAGTTTCAGTGGTGCCAGCACCAACGTTTTAGCCGCAGGCATGGCCTCGGATGGCAAGCTCACCGACACAGGCGCACTCAGCCTGACCACCACCAACGCACTGCAAACCGCAGGCCAGGCACTGGCTACGGGCAATGCCAGCCTGAGCGGCGCCACCCTGGATCTCAGTCACAGCACCACAGGCACCACCACAGGGCATCTGAGCCTGACAGCCACCAGCGGCAACGTCCTCGCCCAAAGCGCGCAAATCAGCACCCCAGGTCTGCTCACCCTCAACGCCCATCAAAAGCTGGACAACACCTCAGGGCAAATCAGTGCTGCGCGTCTCAACATTCACGCCGATCGAATAGACAACACCCAAGGCCTGATTCAACAAACAGGCGCAGGCGTACAGGTGGCCAGCATCACCAGCACCAACGCCTTGAACAACAGTGCAGGCCGCATCGTGGCCAACGCACAAGACTTCGCGCTCAGTGCAGGCGCGGCTTTGACCAACACCGATGGTCAGATCGGACACGCAGGCACAGGCCAGCTCACATTGAGCATGTCCAGCCTTGAGAACACCCGAGGTCAAATCGTGAGCAACGGCACGGCCACCGCAAGCAGCACAGGAGATGCCAACAACACCAGTGGCCTGGTCGCGGCTCAAAGCCTCAGCATCAATGCCGCCGGCTGGAACAACAACCAGGGCAAACTCGTTGCCACCCAAGGCAACTTGTCCCTGCACACAACTCAAAACACCGTCACCAACAACACAGGCCTGATCCAGGCCGCGCAAGACCTGCGCCTCACGCTCGAAGGCGCCAGCAACAGCCTGCAAAACAGCCAAGGCAAAATCATTGCCGCACGCGATGCCAGCATGTCCACCGGTACGCTTGACAACGCAGCAGGCCTGGTCGCAGCAGGTCGCAACCTGACCATTGACACCCACAGTCAAAACCTGAGCAACCTGGGCAGTCAAAGCGCCACCAACACGGCCCCGCTTGGACTGATCGCAGGCGGTCAAATGACCATCACCAGCGGTGCATTGGACAACCGTGCAGGCCTCATCAGTGCACAAACTGGCTCAAGCATCACCAGCAATGGCGAAGTCAACAACAGCACCCACAACGGCAAGAGCAGCATCATCTACAGCGGCGGCGACCTCCACCTGCAAGCCAATGGCTTAGACAACAGCACCAGCCAAATACTGGCCGTGAAAGACGCCACCATCCATGCAGGCAGCGGCAACCTGAACAACACCACAGGCCTGGTTCGCGTAGGCCAAACCCTCTCGGTGCAAGCGGGCAGCGTCAACAACAGCAACACACGCGCCATCCAATCCGATGGCAGCCCCAAACCTACTGGGCTGGAAGCCAACAACATCGCCATCACCACCGCCAACCTGAACAACACCCAAGGTGCAATCCGTGCCGCACAAGACTTGAGCCTCCAAAGCGACGGTCAAATCACCAACGACCAAGGCGAACTCAGCGCCGGTCGCCATTTGCAAATCAGTACCGACCAAGCCACCACGCCCAGCCTGCACATCAGCAATGGAGCAGGCCTCATCGTGGCGGACCAAAGTGTGAGCGTGCGCACCGCAAGCCTCAGCGGGGCAGGCACCCTGGCTTCCCAAGGCGATGTCAGCCTCAGCTTGCAAGGCGACCACACTCTGGCAGGCACCTTGCAAGCGGGCCAAACCCTGCAACTGCAAACCACCGGCACATTGACCAACCCCATCTCGGTGCAAGCCAACAGACTCAGCGTGACCGCAGGCAACCTGGACAACCAAACCAGTGGCGCGCTGCTCAGCGACCAGACCACCCAGCTGAACGTGGCAGGCACCCTGAACAACCGAGGTTTGATCGACGGCGCAGACACACGCATTCAGGCCAACACAATGAACAACCTGGGCACAGGCCGCATCTACGGCGATCGGGTGGCCATGGCCGCAGGCACCCTCAACAACCAGGAAGAAACCATCTCAGGCATCACCCAAGCAGCCACCATTGCCGGACGTGAGCGGGTGGACATAGGGGCACAAAGCCTCATGAACCGAGAGCAAGCACTGATCTACAGCGGTGGCGACATGACCATTGGCAGCACACTGGATGCCAATTGGCTTGCCACAGGCACAGCACAAACCATTAACAACAACAGCGCAACCATTGAAGCAGCGCAGAGCCTGAGCATTCAGGCCAACAACATCCGCAACACCAACGAACACTTTGCGACCCAAATTCAGCAGATCAGTCAAACCCCGATCACGCAGTACCAGCATGCGCCGGGAGACGTCATTTCAGCCAGAGACAACAGCACCCGATTTGATCCTGCAGATGTGAGCATCACCAACTGTGAAGCCTTGTGCATGACCACAGTAGCGGGCACCAGCGACTCATTTGTGAATTACAACTACACCCGCACAATTGATGAAAGTGTCATCACCCAAAGCGTCCCTGCTCAGATCCTTGCGGGTGGCCGCATCAGTTTGGTGGCATCCCATGTGCTCAACGACAAGAGTCAGATCGTTGCGGGTAGCGCACTCAACGTACAAGCCGACACCCTGAACAATGTGCAAGGTGATGGCACACGCATCACCACCGATGCGGGCACAGTGACTTCTTACTGGCGCCGCCGCCGCAGTGGCCGGGACAGCTACAGCACCGGCACCAACGCATACAATCCAGCCGCTATTGAGCAAAGCATTACCCTGAATGCCGCACGTTATGAAGCCAATACAAGCTATTCGGCCACAGGCACAGCGCCTGAGGCCAGCACGTTGACACCCGTACAAGCCCAAGCCAGTACGACCGGGGCCATCAATGCCGCAACACCAGCGGCCTCTTTGAGTCCTGTGGCCGCCACGCAAGCCAGTGCAGCCGCTACCAGCGTGCCGGCAAACGCTCAAGCTGCTGCTGGCCCGTCGCAGACAGGGGTCAGAACCATCCAGCCGGGCACTCAGCTGCCCAACACCAGCCTGTATAAAAAACACCCCGAAGCCGGTGCCAAATACCTGGTCGAAACCGACCCCCAATTTGCCAACTACAAAACCTGGCTGGGCAGCGACTACATGCTGCAAGCGCTGAACCTTGACCCCGCCACCACGCAAAAGCGCTTGGGCGACGGCTTCTATGAACAAAAGCTCATCCGCGAACAAGTGCAGGCGCTCACCGGCAACCGCTACCTGGGCGACTACCAAAGCGACGAGCAGCAATACATGGCCCTCATGAACAGCGGCCTGACGTATGCCAAGCAATTAAACCTGCGCCCCGGCATTGCCTTGTCGGCAGATCAAGTGGCCCAGCTCACCTCTGACATGGTCTGGCTGGTCAGCCAAGACGTGACGCTGGCCGATGGGTCCAAGCAAAGCGTGCTGGTGCCCCAGGTGTATGTGCGCGTGCGCCCCGGTGACCTGGACGGAAGCGGCGCATTGCTGGCGGGAGCAGACGTCAACCTCAAGCTGACAGGTGATCTGACCAACAGCGGCACCATTGCAGGGCGTAACGCCCTGAAGGTGAGCGCAGACAACATCCGCAACCTGGGCGGACAAATGAGCGCTGACACCTTGGCGCTGCAAGCCACGCAAGACATCGACAACGTGGGCGGCACACTGCAAGCACAAAGCGCCGCTGTGCTGCTGGCGGGCCGCGACATCAACCTGAGCACCACCACATCGTCTTCCTCCGTCATTGCGAGCGAAGCGCGGCAATCCAGCAACAACTTTGCGCAAACTGGCATCGACCGCGTGGCCGGTCTGTACGTCAAAGGCAGCGCAGGCACCCTGGTCGCCAGCGCCGGGCGAGACCTGAACCTGACGGCCGCCGCCGTGGGCAACGCGGGTACCGGCCCCACGGTTTTGGCGGCAGGCAATAACCTCAACCTGAACACCGTCACCACCAGCAACAGCCAAGACATCAACTGGAGCGGCGTGAACTACCTGCGCCAAAGCCAAAGCCAAGATGTGGGCAGCCAGATCAACGCAGCGGGCAACCTGACCCTGAGCGCGGGCAAGGACCTGAATGCCAAGGCTGCAGCCGTCAATGCGGGCCAAGCGCTGAACGTCTCAGCGGGCAACAACGTCAACATTACAGCTGGACAAGCCAGCCAAAGCTTGGACACCGCCAACACCGTCACCAGCAATAGCACGCTGTCCAGCCGAACCCTGAGCACGCGAGAAACCAGCCAAAGCACCACCGCCGTGGCCAGCACTTTTGAAGGCAACAGCGTCAACGTGAATGCAGGTCAAGACCTCAACGTCAAAGGCTCCAACGTGCTGGCCGACCAGAACGTGAACCTGGCAGCAGGCGGCAACGTCAACATCACTGCCGCGCAAAACACCGAAAGCCAAAGCAGCTTCAGACAAGAAACCAAGAGCGGCTTGATGAGCTCAGGCGGCATTGGCTTCACGGTGGGCAGCCGCATGCAAAGCGTGGATGGCCAAGACACAAGCACCACGGCAGCAGGCAGTACCGTGGGCTCCACAGGCGGCAACGTCACCATCAACGCGGGCAAGACTTACACCCAAACCGGCAGCGATGTACTCACCCCAGCAGGCGACATCGCCATCACCGCCAAGGCCGTGGAGATCAACGAGGCGCGCGAGACCGGCAGCCAAAGCACGGAGCAAAAGTTCAAGCAAAGCGGGCTGAGTGTGGGCTTGACGGGCGGCATTATTGATACCGCTCAGGCGACCACGCAGGCGTTGCAAGGCGTTGCAGGCGGTGGTTCTGACCGCAGCAAGGCGCTCAACGCCTTGATCGCCTACGGCAAAGGAGCAGACCTGTACGAGCAAGGCAAGGCCGTGCAAAGTGTCTATGACAAAAACGGCGTACTGGGCAGCGAAGGAAAAACCGGCTCAGCAGCGGCCAGTGGCATCAAAGTCAGCATCAGTGCAGGCAGCTCCAGCAGCCAAAGCAACAGCAACACCACCGTCGACAGCTCCGCAGGATCAACCGTCAAAGCAGGCGGCAACGTGAATATCAAAGCCACCGAAGGCGACTTGACGGTGCAAGGCTCCAATGTGCAAGCCGAGAAAGACCTTGCGCTGAGTGCTGCAAAGAACGTGAACATCTTGGCCAGTGCTGACACCGAAGAAAACCGCAGCACCAACAAGAGCAGCAGCACCAGCGTGGGCGTGAGCTTTGGCGTGGGGGCAGGCAGTGCTGAGCTGAGTTTAGATGTGGCCGCCAGCCGCGGCAAAGGCCAAGCCAACAGCGACAGCACCGCCTACAACAACAGCCATATTGCAGCGGGCAATCAGGTTAGCATCACAAGCGGCGCAGACACCAACATCGTGGGCGGTAACGTCACAGCAAATCAGGTCACAGCAAACGTTGGCAGTAACCTCAACATCCAGAGCTTGCAAGACACCGCCACTAGCGCTGCCAGCCAAAGCACGACAGGTGTAGCGGTCAGCATCCCAATCGGTGCGGGCACAGGCAGTGCCAGCATCAGCCAGTCCCAACAACGCAGTGACAGCAATTACCAAAGCACCGGTGAGCAAAGCGGCATCAGTGCTGGTGATGGTGGGTTTCAGATCAACGTCAAGAACAACACCGACCTCAAGGGCGCAGGCATTGCCAGCAGCGCCAGCGCTGACAAGAACAGCCTGAGCACAGGCACGCTCACGACAAGCGACTTGAACAACACCATGAGTGCCAGTGCATCCAGCAGTGGCACCACGGTGGGCACCAACATGCTCAGTGGCAAGTACGAGCTGGGCAAAGCCGTTGCGGGCAACCTGCTCAACAACGGAAATGCAAACCAAAATGATGCGAGCACCACCAAGACAGCCATCAGTGCGGCACAGGTGACGGTCAGCGGCAAGACCACCGACACCAGCAAAGAGGCCCTGACCGATAGCAATGGCAAGGCAGTGAGCAGGGACACGACCGACACTAACCTCACCCTGGTCAAGGCAGATGTGCCCGCGCTGCAGAAGCAGGTGCAGGAGAAGCAGGCGAGCAACTTGTTGTTGGTGAACGCATTGACGGTTGTGGGTGACAAGATTTATCGAAAAGAGACTGAGCAGAAAAGACTAGATCGTATTTCTTGTGAAACAGCAAATAAGGAAAACTGTATTCGCCAAGAGAATGTGACCCTAGAGCAAGTGAAAGCTGTGAACGGCAAAATCACTGCGATCAACAACGGCATGCTCAATACAGAAGATCAGGCAGCAATCGTTGCATATATGCAGTCCACGGGAATGTAGTTGCAGGACGGCGTTTTGGTGGTTGTTAACCCGAAAATCAATGATGTGTTATCCGAAGCTGCTTGGGTGGCTTGGAAGAAAGTGGAGCAAGTGTTCGGTTTTGGAACCAGTAGCGCGGGTGAGCTGAACTTGGCATTGCAGACCATCGCTGCTGCTCAAGGAGCCAAGCTTGATACCAATAGCCATAGCGCAGGTAATTTTGCTGTGGATGAAATGCTTCGTAAACTGCAAGACAGTGGCACGACCAATGCTGCTGTCGGAACTGTGACGATGTTTGGTTCACCAGTGAATTCGCAAGATACATCAGACAAAGTTAACGCTGTTACTGGCGGCCAGGGCACAACGCAGCAAGCTACACATGTGAATGACTTTGTAGGGACCTTGTTTGGCGGTAATACACCAACGGGAGGAAACCCCAAAACAGGGGCACTTGATGCGCACAGTTCTTATACAGGGGAATTGATCACAAGCGAAAAAAATAAGTCCCAACTGCCAGAAGTTAAGAATTTGCCATCTCCTAAATTTTTAAAAGATGCTACCAATAATTCATGGGGATATAGCCGACCAATAGTTATACCTCCTCAATCTAAACCCACAAAAGAAGGAGAGAAAAAATGAAAAATATCTTATTCATATTTTTTATTGTTTTATTGAGTGGAGTTTCAGGTTGTTTTGGATGGGGAGATTACATGAAGTTTCCTCCAGGGCCTACTGCTCGTGAAATTTGGTTTAAAGAAGGCGCATCCCAAATACGTTTCAAAGAAGATATGAGCGAATGCGAAGATCGAGAGAGGTCGTTGCCACCGCCTGTAGTTGGTGATTACAGCTATGCCGCTAAAGCGCGCCATACGATTGAAAGTTGCATGCTTGAAAAAGGCTACACATTTAAAGATGCATTGCCTGAGTACGGAGGAAAACGATATTGCACTACCTATCATGGCGGGCCTGCGTGCAAATCAATAGGCCGGTGACGAAAAAATTTATAGATAAATGAAGGATCAAAATGAAATTTAAAAAAATCAGCCTCTTGTTATGTGTGGCAATGTTCTTGGCTTTGGCTGGCTGCGCTACTGTGACGCAAGACCAAGCCGTGAGAACGGTTAAGTCGAAATATCCAAATGCTTTATTTATTTATGTTGATGCACCTAATGATGCAATTTCTAGCGGATTAATGGCGGCGCACTTGAAGGTGGCTTCTTCAACCACTTCGGATGTGATGGTCAAGATGCTATTGCTAAGTCACAAAATGCCCGGAGTTGTAGCAGGTAAGTCGGACGTGGTGACGGCTGCAACGATTCGACGTGCGATTGATGATGCAGGTGCCGCGCTGCCTAAAAATGGACAGCTGGTCATTGTTGGTGAACCTAAGGATTTTGAGGACACGGTGAGCTTCGCTAAAAGCAGAGGACTGAACGTAGACGTGATGTCGCCCGTACAGAGAGATGGAAGTCCTTCAATCGTCAATGAACCCCTAACCGTTGCTCCCCCCAAAGAGCAGTCAATCAAGTTGCAAGAAGAAGTGCAAAAAGTCAGCAACAACCAAATGAATCAGTTTTTGCAAGGTGGTGGGCGTAAATGAAGTTAGCGGCGGTGGCAACTATCGGCATTTAGGCGTTCTCTACATTCGACTACATGCTCAGCGCCTTGCAAATAGACCCCGCCACCACGCAAAAGCGCTTGGGCGACGGCTTCTATGAACAAAAGCTCATCCGCGAACAAGTGCAGGCGCTCACCGGCAACCGCTACCTGGGCGACTACCA
>JACCDH011115768.1_pt1 | contig 12289 bp, 3 predicted proteins | sample 7442481 | NCBI WGS metagenome assembly JACCDH01 (sample SAMN15323433, study PRJNA562643) | freshwater metagenome | isolation source: river surface water | place: USA:Blue River Watershed | collected 2017-08-15
GCAAGCAGGCCGAGGCCCTGCTCGAAGCCAAGAGCCTGGAGCTCTTCCTCGAGGCGCAGGAGCGCCAGCAGGCGCTGGATGCGCTGCGCGAAAGCAAGGAGCAGCTGGCCTGGCAGGCCGCGCATGATGCGCTGACCGGCGTCCACAACCGCAAGGCGCTGCTGGAGCGGCTGGAAGACATCCTCTCTCATGCCAGGCGCAATGACTTCCCTGTGTGGGTCGCCTTCATCGACCTGGATCGCTTCAAATATGTGAACGATCGTTACGGCCATGCCGTCGGCGACCGCCTGCTGGTCAAGCTCAGTTCGCGGCTGCGCGACGTATTGCGCCGCGAAGACCTGATCGGCCGTTACGGTGGCGATGAATTCATCCTCGTGCTGCAAGGCGACCCCCATAACGAACTGAGCACACAAGCCATCGACCGCATCATGGCCGCCATCTGCGAGCCGCTGCCTTTCGAAGGCTTCTCGCTCACCATCACTTCCAGCATAGGCATCGCCACCTTCCCGTCCGATGGCGACCAGCCCGCCACGCTGATCGAGCGCGCCGATGCGGCGATGTATCGGGCCAAGGAATCGGGCCGCAACCTCTTCCAGTTCTACAACGCCGAGATCCATGCGCGCGTGCAGGAGCGCGCGCTGATCGAGAGCACCCTTGCGCCCGCGCTGGAAGCAAGGGAACTGGTGCTGCACTACCAGCCGCAGATCAGCCTCACCGATGGCAAGCTGATCGGCGCCGAGGCACTGATACGCTGGCAGCATCCCGAACTCGGTTTGCTGCCGCCGGATCGCTTCATTCCGCTGGCCGAAGAAAGCTCGCTGATCAATCGCATCGGCGCATGGGCCTTGAACGAAGCCTGCAGGCAGTGCGCCGCATGGCACAAGGCTGGCCTGGGCCGCTTGCGCATCGCCGTGAACCTGTCGCTGCGCCAGTTGAACGGGATGGAACTCGTCACGCTGGTCGATGAAGCGCTGGCTGCGTCCGGCTTGCCGGCCGATTGCCTGGAGCTTGAGCTGACCGAGAGCCTGATGATGACCAATATCGAGCTCACGCTCGAGACCTTGCACGGGCTGCACCAGCGCGGCGTGCAGGTGGCGCTCGATGATTTCGGCACCGGCTATTCGAGCTTCGCTTACCTCAAGCAGTTGCCGCTGTCCTGCCTGAAGGTGGATCGCGAATTCGTGCGCGACCTTGGCGAAGAAGGCAGCTCGACCGATGGCGAAGTCATCGTGCGCACGCTGGTGCAACTGGCCCACAACCTCGGCCTGCGCGTGATCGCCGAGGGCGTCGAGACTCCCGCGCAGCTGGCCATCCTGTGCGAGCTGGGTTGCGACGAGATGCAGGGCTGGCTGTACAGCCGCGCGCTGTCGGCACGCGCCTTTGAGGCCCTCGCGCGCGAGCACCGCGATGAAGAATGGCTCCCCTGCGCGACGTCAAGCCGGAACCAGGATCAGGACAAGCCCTTGCTCAAGGCCATCTGATCCCTCGAACAAGCGCCAAGGCGTCGCTGGTTCATGCGCGAATGCCCTGCGCAGAAGAGGCATGCGGTGCAGGGCCAGCGACCTGGCGCAATGCAGGCAGGAATATCTCCGTGACCAGCAAGGGCTGCCGGTCAAGCAGGAACACCGTGCGACGCCCCCAGCAAGCCGTGGCGGCGGGCCCGCAGGCCTGCCTGACCAGCGCATGCACGGGCATGTCGGCATCGATGAAGGCGTAGTCACGCCGCGTCCATTCGGCGACGCCAGTCGCAAACAGCAAATCGCCAAGCGGGCGTTCCCCGAGTGTCGCCAATCCCGGGTGCCGCAACAGCCCGGGCGCCGAGTAGACCGTACGCGCCGCGATCAGGGACTGGCCCGCGCCGGCAATCACCACTTCCCTTGCTTGCCCATACCCGTCACACGACCCCAGCAATGCCGCTTCATCGTCGTACAAGCGGCCAGGTCCGTCACCCAGCAGTTGGAGCGAAGGACTGGCGCCGAGCATGCGATGCAGCGCAACCATCATCGACGACTCGAGACCTACCCAGGGATGCAAGTACGCCGGCACTGCGGCCGGCAGTGGCCCTGCCAGCGCATGCCATCGCAAGCCGGCATTGAGCATTGTTCGAGAATCAGCGTGCAATGGTTTCCCCCGAAGCAGCATCAGTTGAGCGTGGCACGACACACATCCGCGCCATCGGCCGGCACCTTTTCCGAGAACAGTCGTTTGATCGGCACCCAGACGATGGAGGTCGCCAGCCGTATCGCGGTCTCGACCACATCGCCCGGATTGGGCCCGATGTGATAATCGGTAAAGCTGCCGCGCACCTCGATCGGCGTGGCCAGGCTCAGGAATTGCGCCGCCTTGGCCTGCGGCTGCAGACGCATGTGCAGCTTCTCGCTACCAAAGTCGATGGCCGTGGTGCCTGTGACCCGCATGCGACTGGTATCGATCACCAGCTGCTTCTGCGCCAGCTTGCCCTCGGCGAGCGCAAAGCGGCCCACCGCGCAATTAACCGTCGATTCATTCTTCGGGTCCATCGTCGGCAATAGCGCCACCAGCAAATTCACTGCCCACAAGTCGAACACGCCGGCACGCAAGTCTTTCGGCCACACCGCGAACTCGATGCGGCCATTGCCATGCGCCAGCATCTGCGACAGTCGCGGCGCGCGCGATGCCACATCCATCTTCAAAGAAAAGCGGCCATCGAGATCGCTGTCGGGCTTCAGGCGCCTGCCCAGCACGCCGTAATTGAAGTTATCGACATCGACCTTCAGGTCGGCCAGCACTTCCTTGTCGCGCGGCTCGTACGACAGGGCCAGCTTCGCCTGCCCGCCCGGCATCTCGACCAGCACCGGGCCGATCTCGGCGCGGCCGTTGGCCAGCTTCGCCTGCAGCTTGCCCTGCCCCAGCCTGTCCTTCCCGGACAGCACCTGCTCCACCTGCACCGACAGGGTCGCATCGGCCTTGCGCAGGGCCTCTGGGCTCAGCAAGGCCTGCACCTGGTCACTGGTCTCGACCGCCTTCTTGCGCATGGCTTCGGCGTCGGCGCCGTCATCCTTGCCTTTGCTCTTGTCCTTCAGTACGGCGGCCTTCTTGTCCTTGCCCGCATCATCGTCAAGCGCCGACCAGCCATCGAGCTTGAAGTCATCCAGCTGGATCAGCGGCGCTGCCAGCGCGATGTCGAGTTTGGCGCGGCCACTGGTCGTGTCCATGCGCCCGCGCCCTTTCAGCGAACTGCTACCGACCTTCAGCAGCATATCGTCCACCGCATAGCCGCGCGATGACATCTTGAAGCGCCCGGCGACCGACCACGGCCCCCAAGGTGGCAGCGACACACGCAGCAGCTTGTCGAGCTGGTTGAATTTGTCGCCACGTAGCTCCATTGCCAGTTCGACGTCGCGTGCATCGATGTCGCGATCCATGCTGCCCGACAGCTGAAGCTTGGCGCCCGCTGCCTCCAGCTGCAGATCGAAGGGCACGCGTCGCGCCGGATCGGCCAGCTCTTTCGCGCTTGCACTTTTGAGCGTGGCCTGCACCGGCTGGTCGTCGATGCTGGCTGTCACTTGCAGCGCGATGCGCTCGCCGGGCGCCGCTGACAATACCAGCCGGTCGAGCACAGCGCCCAGCTGCGAGCCTGTGTTCGGATCACGCAAGGTGAACTTGCCGCCCACGGCCTCGCCCTGCAGCTTTGCATTCGCCACCAGCGACGACAGCTGGCTGGAGCGCGTATCCAGATACAAGGCCATGCGATCGAGGCTGGCGTCGATGTGCTTCGCCAGCTTGAGCTGCCGTGCCAGCAGGCCGACATCGACGCCGGCTGCCGACACCCACAGCTGCGCATGCGGATCGGCAGAACGCAGGTCGAGCATCAGCGCGCCTTCGTAGCGCGTGCCGGACACGTTGGCAAAAAAGGGCGAACTCTGCATGTAGCCATCGCGCACGCGGCCGTCGAATCCCATCTCGCCCAGCACCAGCTGCGTGCCACTCACATCACGTGCGCGTACCCGCAGGTCGGCATCATCCAGCACCAGCTTGCTTGGCAGGATGGGGATATCGAGCGTGGGCTGATGCTTGCCCTTCGCCTCGGCCGGCTTTTTTTCGGGTGGCGCGTAGAACAGCGCGTCGAGTTGTTTCAGGTTCACGCTGGCGATATCGACCAGCACCGACAGGTGCGATTTGTCACTCTTCTGCTCCTGATTGATGTCGGAATACGCGCTGCTGTCGCCAATCTGCAGCACCAGCTGCGACAGCGACCATTTCTCCGGCGTGCCAAGCAGCCGGCCGGCCAGTGCGATCGGCAGTGTCGAGTCCGGCCGCAAGCCCAGCCAGGCCGCCACATCGCCGGCCTTGCCGGCGCCAAGGCTGAAACTGAAATCGGCACTTTGCCTGACGCCATCGATCACGCCCGCAAAGCGCCCGGCCACATTCCCCGATTGCAGCGTCAGGGTCACCGGCGACGCACCTTTGTCGAGCGCAGAGATCAGCGACTCGCCCTCCAGCCGCGCTTGCAAAGGCTTGCCCAGCAGCGTGCCCTTGAGCGCACCCGACAAGGGCTTGTCACCGGCGACCCGCATCTTCAGGCTGTCGACCGTGAAGCCGACGCGCTTGGCCATCGCGTTGCTGTTGCCGCTGTTGCCGCCAGTACTGCCAGTGCCACCACTACCGCTGCTGACACCGCCGCTGCCATAGCTGAGGCGGCTGTCCGCCAGTTCGGTTTCGATGGCCAGCGAGCGCATCAGTTCACGGCCCTGCTTGCCGCGTGCCGTCATCGACATCTGCAGGCGGCCCAGCCGGCCTTCGATGCCGGGCAAGCCGGTCAGCATATGAGCGAGTCCGCCGACGTCGGCGTCTTGCGCCCGGACATCGATGCGCAGTGCCGGCGTATCGGCACTGGCATCGGCTTGCAGTTGTCCCTTGAGCGGCACGCCCTCGACCACGGCCTCGACCGGCACATTCAGCTTGCCGCCGGCCAGTGTCAGTTTCAGCGACGCGTCATCGATGCGCCCCGGCAGGCTCAGCCACTGCGCGACCGACAGGCGCAACTCGGCGTCCGCCTCTTTCATCGCCTGCAAGTCGAGCTTCGCATCGGACAGGCTCTTGTACAGGGCGTGCCAGTCGGTCGGCGGATCCTGTTCACTGTCCTGTCCAAGGAAGGGCCGCAGATCGAGCGTCGCAAAGCGCAAGTCGCCGCGCAACTGCGGCCGGTCGCCTCGGGTGTCGACACCCATGGTGCCACCGAAAACGGACTTGCCAAGGATGCCCGAAAGGTCAGACAGCTCGATGCGACCGGGCTGCAAACGCAGCGCGCCCGATACGCCGGCCGTGCCTGCATTCGGTAGCGGCACACCCAGCAGCTTGCCGAAGGCCGCGAGGTCGGGCGCACCCAGGCCGAAGCGCAGCTGGCTGTCGGTCTCACGCAGCGTGCCCTGCACCGACAGGCGGCCGCCGGCGAAGTCCAGCGTCAGCGCCAGCGGCCAGCCCGGGCGGCCGGCGGCGAAATCGCTCCAGCTGCCGCCGTCGACCTGCAACGCGTAAGGCAATCGCTGCTCTACCTTGCCACTGGCGCGCAGCGCCAGCTTGCCACCGGCCGGCGCCGTGGCCTCGAGCGTGTCGAGCGTTGCCTGCATGGGCTTGCCATCGTCGCCGCGGTAGCTCACGCGCAGGTTCTTCAGCGCGAGCCTGCGGATGTCGATCGCTGCCGCATCGCTGGCGCTGAAGCCGCGGTCATCGTTCGCCACCTGCGGTGAATTGTCGGCAGTCTCGGCCTTGGGCGCAGTGGGTGCGGTGGGCGCAGAGGGTGGTGTCGTGCCTGCGGCACCAAAGGTCCAGTTGTTGCTGCCATCTTCGCGCTGTACCAGCGACAGGCTCACGTCAGTAGCCGACAACGTGTCGGCGCGCAGCTGCCCGTGCAGCAAGGGCCACAGGTCGAGCTTGACCTGCAATTCTCCGACACTGGCGAAATTTTCGCCGGCATTGTCGAAGCCGCGCGGCTGCAACACGCGCGCATCGCGCACCACCAGTGCCGGCTTCAGGCTGATCAACAATTTCACGTCGCCATCGAGCTTCAGCTCGCGGCCCAGCTGCTGTGTCGCCAGATGCGCCACGCTGCCGCGCCACGCATCACCATTGAGCGTGATGCCGACGAACAGCACCCAGCAAAGCGCGAGCACGAACATCGCCAGCACGACGGCGAGTCGCGTCGACCACTTGCGTGGCCCGTGTCGAAGGCGGTTCGACACGCGCTTGATGAGGGAAACGACGGGCATCTGCAAACGGGGCAACCGGGATTGCGCTTGTAAAAAGCTGATGCCGAAAGGATAACCGACTGCCGCCATGCAAGCTCGGTTACACTACAGGAAAGTTACAAAAAACATTAGCAAGGAATTACCATGGCGACGTTGCAGCGCGCGCTCGGTCTGGCACTGGCCAGCCTGCCGACCTTGTCGGTGGCTGCCATGAACGACATCTATCCGACCGACCACATTGCCCTTCCCGACGGCAAGAACAATGTGGCCATCTATGCGCTCCGTCAGGAAACCAGCGGACCGTACAAAAACGGCAACAGGACCGCGGCGGGCGAAATCAGCGCCAATTTGTATGCGCTTCGGCTGGGCAGACACTTTTCTTTCGGCGACAAGGGGCAATACACTTTCGGCCCGCTGGCTGTCCTGAGCTGGGGCGAAGGCACGCCGAACGCGACGCTGCGTCCGACCCTCGGCAGCGGCACCGCAGGCTATGGCGACCTGCGCCTCGGTTCATCCGTCTGGTTCCACATCGATCGCGAGAACCGCGAATACGCCATGATCAGCGCCTCGGCCATCCTGCCGACCGGCACCTACGACAAGACCAAGGCGCTCAATTACGGTGAGAACCGCTACCGCTACGTGCTGTCGTTGGGCTGGATGAAATCGCTCAACGATAAATGGGTGGTTGATCTCGCGCCTGAAGTCGCCTTCTATGGCGACAACACTGAATTCCTGAACAACAAGCGGCTGTCGCAAGACATGACATATGCCGTCACTGGCATCCTGCGCTACCGCGTCACGCCCTCCTTCCACGTCTACAGCAGCGCCATCCTGAACGGCGGCGGGGCAACGCAGCTGAATGGCGCGGCGTACAACGGCGCACCGAACAACACGCGCGTCAATGCCGGCGCGATGCTGCTCGAGGCTGGCAAGCAGCAGATGCACTTGCGCTACTCGCGCGATGTGTCCATCGACAACGGCTTCAAGCTCGGCAGCGAAATCGCGTTGCGCTATTCGGCATTCTTCGATTAAGCGCCGTATTCCGGGCACGGTTATCAGGGATTACGTGACACCTTGTCCGGCTGATTCAACTGCAGCGTCACAGTCTTCGATTCGGTGTTGCCGCTCTGGTCCGTCAGCGTGATACGGATACGGAACACGGCATTGGCCGGCACGTTGTCACCCACGCGCAGCTTGATGCTCTGGATCAGTTTGTCGTAATCAGCGGCGCTCGCCTCACCCGATAGTGTCACCTTGCCAGCACTGTTGTCGACACTGGCCGGCACCACGTTCGTCGTCGGCGCCACCTCGATCGTGGTGTTGCCCGACGCGAAGCCATCCACCACTTCGAAGGATGCGCTCTGGATCACATTGCCCTTGGCCGAGGCATCGAGCGCGATCGCCTTGCCGACCGGGATCACGTTACGCGACGATTGCGTCAGCGGCACTTCGCTGACCTTGATCATCGATTTGCCGCCGTCACTGCCACCACTCTGGTCAGTCGCCAGCATCACGGTGGCACCACGTGAGCCGGCCGACGACGTCGATGCCGACGAAGTCGACGCCGAACCAGCGTTGCCGCGCGCCGAGGCCAGGCTTTCCATCGGTGCCTTCGGATAATCGATGCCGGCCGGACGCGGGTCCGGCACCAGGATGATGCCACCGGCCGCGAACAGCAGCGTGCCCGGCTTGAGCTTGATCGGACCACCGGTGGCCCGCGCATCGAACATGCCGGTCGCATTGATATTACCGAGGGTCATGTCGCCCACGCCATCGCGCAGCGTGATTACGCCACCGGTCGCTTCAACAGCACCAACGAAGTCGTTCGTCTTGTTGTCCAGCTTGATGGCGCCCGACGCGCCCGACACCGGATCCTTGCTATTGAGGGTCGTGGTGCCTTTCGCGACCAGCTTCGCATCGGGCGCCTGCGTGATGGCCGTGCCCAGGGTCTTCAGCGTCATGTCGGACATCGCGTTCACATCACCCAGCACCAGCGGCGATGCGCTCAGTACATCGATCGTGTTGGCCGCCAGCGAGACTGGTCCGACGAACTGGTTACCGGCATCGTTCAGCACGACGTCACCCGTGGTCGACATGAACGAAGCCTTGCCGCCGATGTCGAGCGCGGCGACCTGGACGATGCCAGCCGCTGCGCTGGCTTCGATATCACGCGTGGTCGTCACCGCGCCGAGCGTCAGTTTCGCATCGCTGCTGATCTTCGCGTCATCGGCAAGCAAGGTGCCGATGGTCAGCGCGCTGGCGGCCTTCAGTTCAACCCACGCTGCCGTTGCGTTGACGTTGCCGCTGAAGCTGTTGTTGGCATCAGCCAGCGTCACGGCACCGGTACCGGCCTGCAGTGTGGTCGTGCCTGCCACCGCGATGCCGCCTGCCTGCTGGGTCACATTGCCGTTATTGGTGGTGACGGTCAGCGCGCCGCTGGTACCGTTCGCTGTCGTGGGGCCGACGGTACCGGTACCGAGCGTCAGATCGCCGTGGGTGGTGACATCCAGCGTATTGGCAATCGTGACGTTGCCCAGCACCAGTGCGTTCTTGTCTTCCACGGTCGCTGCAGCGGCGGTGAGGGACACTGCGCCGGTGAAGTCGTTGTTCGTATCGGTCAGCGTCACGCTGCCGCTGGCTGCAGTAAAGCTGGAAGTGCCCGTCACGCTCATCGCGGCCGTCTGAGTGATGCCGCTGCCGGCCGCAGTCGCCGTCGACGTCAGGGCCAGATTACCGGTAACGGTGGTCGCGCCCATGCTCAGCGAGCTGCTGCTGACCAGCGTCGCCGCACCGGCGTTGATGGCGACCGTGCCGTTGAAGCTGTTGTTCGCCTGCGTGAGCGTGACCGCGCCGGCGCCGCTGTTCAGCGTTACCGCGTCGGCGAATGCGAGCGGCGCGCGTTGCGTGATGTTGCCGCCCTGGGTGGTGATGGTGGTCGCCTGGCTGACGCTCAGTCCGCCCAGGCTCAGGTCCGCCTGCGCAACGTTCACCGTCATGCTGCCGGCCACGGTACCGCCCGGCTGGCCCTGATAAGTGCCGGCGCTGATGCTGGTGGCTGCGCCGGCGTCGACGGTCAGGTTGCCGGTGACATTGTTGACGACCAGCGCCAGCGCACCGGCATCTTTCACCTGAACGGCGGCGCCGGTCACCGCGAGCGTCCCGTTGAAATCGTTGTTGGCATTGGCCAGCGTGATGTTCGCCGGTGCCGATGCGGGACCTGCCTGGGTCGCCGTGATGCTGCTGGCCGCTGCCGTGGTGATCGCGGTATTCGCCTGCTGCGTGATCGCGCCGCTGTCGCTCTGCAGGGTCAGGCCGCCGACGGTGGTCGTCACATTGCCGAGCGACAGGCCGCCGCTGCCGTCGACGATCGCGGCACTGGCCGCAGTCAGCGTCAGCGTGCCGCCGAAGTCGTTGGCTGCGGCGTCGAGGGTAACGCTGCCCGTGCCTGCATTGATGGTCGCAGCGCCCGCCACGGTCAGCTGGCCGGCCTGCGTCACATTGCCATTGGCAGTGATCGCCAGCGAGCCTGCCGTCGTTGCGCTGCCGAGCGCCAGCGTACCCGGCGACGTCAGGGTCACGGCGCCGGTCGCCGTAACGTCAGCCATCGCAAGGCTGCCCGACGCATCGGCAACGGTCAGGTTGTTCCAGCTGCCGCTATTGGCGTTGCGGAAGGCGACGGTGCCACGGAAATCCGTATTCGCATTGGTCAGCGTGGCCACCTGCTGCTGCAGGGTGTCGGCAACGAACACTGCATCGCCTTCGACCAGCAAGCTTGCATTGGCGGCCTGCGTGACGCCGCCGGTGGTGCCGCTGCGGCCCGTGGTCACGGTCAGGTCACCGCCTGCGTCCAGGTTGCCCAGCTGTAGCGCGGTCTTGCTGGTCAGGCTGACATCGCCGGTGGACTTGATCGTCGAGAACTGCATCGCCTGCGAATCGATGCTGACCGAGGTCGGCTTCGTGCCTGCGCCGACTGCGCCAACGGCGCCGGTCAGCGTGGTCGTGCCCGCATCGACGATGGACAACGCATGAGCGCCATCGATGGTCGACTGGAAGCTGATCGTGTTGCCGGTGAAACCAGCATTCGCGGTCAGCGTCACCGGATCGGCGTAGGTCTGTGCGCCGGTGGTGGTGATGCGGCCGCCGCCTATCGTGGTGCCGTTATCCGAGCCCACGGTCAGGGTCGACAGCGGCGTGGTGTCGCCGATGGCGCCATTGATCACCGTCACACCATTGTCGGCAATCGTCAGTCCCACGCTGCTGCCCGTTGCGCCATCAACCGCATCGCTGAGCGTGATGCCACTGCCGTTCAGGGTCGTCGTCTGTCCAAGCTTGACGGCCTTCGCATAGGCCTGCGCGCCGCTGGTCGACACCGAGCCGCCATTGATCACGCTGCCGCCGGTCGAATTCACGGCCAGCGAGGTCAGGTTGTCGGCCGTACCTGCAACGCCGCCGACCGCAGCGCCGAAGCTTGTGCTGCCGCTGCCATTGATCCTCAGCGCATGGGCGCCCTTCAGCGTCGAGTTGAACGTGATGCCGATACCGGTCAGCGTCGTGTCCGCACCGAGTACCACGCCCGCGGCATAGGTCTGCGCGCCGCTGGTCGATACGCTGCCGCCATTGATCACGCTGCCGCCGGTCGAATTCACGGTCAGCGTAGTCAGGTTGTCTGCGCTGCCTGCCGCGCCGCCGACCGCACCGCCGAACGTAGTACTGCCGCTGCCATTGATCGTCAGCGCATGCGCGCCCTTCAGCGTCGAGTTGAACGTGATGCCGTTACCGCTCAGCGTCGTGTCCGCACCGAGCACCACGCCCGCGTCATAGGTCTGCGCGCCGCTGGTCGACACCGAGCCGCCATTGATCACGCTGCCGCCGGTCGAATTCACGGCCAGCGTGGTCAGGTTGTCGGCCGTACCGGCAACACCGCCGACTGCACCGCCGAAGGTCGTGTTGCCGCTGCCATTGATCGTCAGCGCATGGGCGCCCTTCAGCGTCGAGTTGAACGTGATGCCGTTACCGCTCAGCGTGGTGTCCGCACCGAGCACCACACCCGCGTCATAGGTCTGCGCGCCGCTGGTCGATACGCTACCGCCGTTGATCACGCTGCCACCGATCGAATTCACGGTCAGCGTCGTCAGGTTGTCGGCCGTACCTGCAACGCCGCCGACTGCACCACCGAAGGTGGTGCTGCCGCCGCCATTGATCGTCAGCGACTGCGCGCCCTTGACCGTCGAATCGAAGCCGATGCCGTTACCCGTCAGCGTGGTGCTCGAACCGAGTGCGACACGGCTATGGTAGGTCTGGCTGTCGGTCGTCTTCACGCTGCCGCCATTGATCGCAGTGCCACCGGCCGAGGTGATGGTCACCGTCGTCAGGTCGACGTTGCCGCCGATCGAGCTGTTGATGACGGTCGCACCGCTGTCAACGATCGTCAGCGACTTCGCACCATTGACCGACGAGCCCAGCGTGATGCCGCTACCGGTCAGGTCGAGGTTGTCGCCCAGTACGATCGCGCTGCCGTAGTTCTGGATGCCGGTGGTCCGGATCGAGCCGCCGGTCGCGGTAATGCCACTGTTGGCGATGGCCACGATACTGCTCAGCGCCGTGCCGGCACCGATCGCGCCATTGATCGCTGTCGCCGCGCCATCAATGATCGTCAGCGTCTTCGCGCCATTCACGGTCGAGCCCAGCGTGATACCGGCGCCGTTCAGGGTCAGGTTTTCAGCCAGGGTCACCGCATTGCTGAAGGTCTGAGTGCCGGTTGTCGTGATCGTGCCGCCGCTGATCGTCGTGCCATTGGCCGAGCCGACCAGCAGGCTGCTCAGTGCACGGCTACCACCGATCGCGCCACCCAGCGTGGTCGCGCCGCTGTCGGCAATGGTCAGTGATACATTCGTGTTCGGTGCGCTGTTGACCGTGCTGGCCAGGTTGATGCCACTGCCGGTCAGCGTGGTGTTGGCACCCAGCGTCAGCGCGTTGCTGAAGGTCTGACCGCCGGTGGTGTCGATCGTTGCACCATTGAACGTCGTGCCATTGGTCGAACCAACCGTCAGGCTGGTCAGCGC
>JACCDH010766975.1_pt1 | contig 12287 bp, 10 predicted proteins | sample 7442481 | NCBI WGS metagenome assembly JACCDH01 (sample SAMN15323433, study PRJNA562643) | freshwater metagenome | isolation source: river surface water | place: USA:Blue River Watershed | collected 2017-08-15
CCGCTCATGCCGACCTCATACACCGCGCGCTGTCCGCAGCAGGAATCGCCGTACACATAGCCCGCATAGACCTGCTGAATCGCCGGGTAATCGAGACCGGCATCCTCCAGCGCCGCACGCATCGCGCGCGCGCCCATCAGATGATAGGGATCGCTCGCGCCGGGCTTGGTGAACGGGATCATGCCGACCCCGACGACGTGCACATGCTGGGACATAAGGTCTCCTTTGTTGTTATAGAAGTCCGGGTAGGAAGACAGTGATGACAGGACGCGCGATTCTCGCACAGTCTCGAGCGTCGGGAAGCTGTGCGGGGGCGGCGGTATCAGCCGGCCAAAGCCTCGTTTATTTTGTATTCTAGTGCCTCAGGCTCGCCTAGTGAGGGTATCTGGTCATTGGCGGCCGTGGTCAGGCGTGCGACATCGGCACGCGGCAGGGCCGCCATATCGGAATAGACCACCAGGCCACGAAAACGGAAGTGATGGGAACGCAGATATTGCATGACGATAGTCGCCAATCGCGCCTTGGTACCACTGGGAACTCCAAAAATCAGTACGGGCCTGTCGGTATAGTTGATCGCAAAGTCTGCCAGATAGTTTTCGGCACTGGGTACGCCGGGGGCTGCATAGTCTCGTATCAGATGTTTGATGCCGACGATATGCGTCAGTCGCTGTTGCAGGTCGTCATAGAAAGTACTTTCGACCTGAATACGGTTCAGGAAGCTCAGGTCATGAACACGGGTCAGCGCCTGCCCAAAGCGGAACATCCCATCCGCAAGCTGCGTCGGTGGAAACTCGATGTAGAGATTGCCATCGTCATTGGCGATATCCAGTTCGGACAGAATCTGAGCGAACACTTTGGCACGAGTCCCTTCACTGAGCTTGTCGATATCCTGCTCATAGCTCAAATGCATCAGGGTCGAACCCATGTCACTCAGCCGAAATCCGCCGGAGGGTAGTCGCTCAAGGTAGATCGAATAGTGATCGCCATCCGGGAAAGCAAACGGGGTGTCGACCTGGATGCGTCCATCCGGGCGGTGGTGCAGGCTGACCTGAGCGCACAGCGCCTTGCACATCAGCTCATTCAGGTTCTCGTCGGCAAGCTTCATTTGAACAGATCTTCCTGTACGTCAGTCTGCAAGTTACGCCTTCTTTTCTGGTAGTCAGCGGATATGATGTTGCAGTCCATCATCAGACAAGACCTTGCACCTTCGAGGGTGCTGTAGCGCTCAGTCTGTTGCGCGTAATGTTCGGTTTTTCGGTTCGCGAGGATATAGCGCTGGGTCGCACGATGAATATGAAACACAGGCTTGAATCGCTCACCCTCAAGCGGATTGCTATGAGGATGGCTACTGCCATTGTAGCGAGTCAGAATGATGCGGTTTCCCTTTGCCGGTATCCAGTGAAGACCGCAGCTGAAATCATCAGCGATCAACAGACTTTGTCTTTCGAACAGGACAAAAGTTTGTCTGCCATCCCGGCTGATCACATCTAGATTGAGTTCGGTATGTTTCGCCTTGCGGCCAAGCCGGGCACGACGAGAAATGATCTGCTTGGGCATCAGCAGCAATTCATCGATCAGTTCGTCGGTCAGGCTGAAGATATCCATGGCGCTGTCGCGATAAGGCAAACAGCTGGCGAGTGTGGCCCCAGACTGACGAGCTACCGGCAGGATTGCATGCGCTGTCAATCAATGCATTGATCGACAGCGCATGCGCGGTATTTTTTGTTGTTTCAATACCTCGACCAGCATGCACGCAAGTTAATACCCGATTGCCGCCCCATCACTCCGCGGATCCGAGCCACCCGACTTCACCCCGGTGACCGGATCAATCGTGATGCCATGCGCATGACCTGCCAGCTCATTCCATGCCGGCCAGCGGTTCAGCAGATGGCCGCGTCCTTCCAGCGTGTTGAGCGTGTCGGCGGGAAAGCGACCTTCGATGTGCAGGGTGTCGCGGCTCTCGCCCAGTGCAAATCGTCCCGACAGCCAGCGCGGCGCTTCGAGCGCCTGCTGAATGTCGCAACCGAAATCCATCATCGCGACATAGGCCTGCAACTGGATCTGAGGCTGGCCGTCGGCGCCCATGCAGCCCACCACGCTCCACAGTTTGCCGTTGCGTTTGCCTATCGAGGCGATCAGTGTGTGCAGCGGGATCTTGCCCGGCTCGAGCTTGTTCGGATGCGCCGGATCAAGCGAAAAATACGCGCCACGGTTTTGCAGCACCACGCCAGTGTTGCCGGCGACGACAGCCGAACCGAAGCCGCCATACAGACTGTGGATCAGCGACACCGCATTGCCTTCGGCATCGACGACCGCGATATACACCGTATCGCCCGACAAGCTGCCATAGGACGGCACCTTGTCCCAGGGCAGTGCACGCGCGGGATCGATCAGGGCACGGCGCTCATCCGCATAAGCCTTCGAGATCAGGCGATCCATCGGCACGTCCGAGAATTTCGGGTCGGCGATATAACGGTCACGATCGTGATACGCGATCTGCTTGGCCTGCACCAGCAGGTGCACATGGTCGGGGCCGAGGAAGCCGGTTTTCGTCAGATCGAGCGGCTCGACGAGGTTCAGCATTTCGATGACGGCAAAGCCCTGCGTCGGCGCCGCGGTCTGGTACAGCGTGAGATCGCGGTACTGGCCGACCAGCGGCTGGCCCCATTCCGCGCGTTGCGCGTTAAGGTCGGCTTTCGTGAAAAAGCCGCCGCGCTGCGCCACATAGCCGGCGAGTGCGTCTGCCACCGGGCCTTCATAAAAGCCCTGCCGGCCGTCTTTGCCAATGGATTCCAGGGTGTTCGCCAGTCCGGGATTACGGATCAACGAACCTTCAGCGGGCACGCCGTGCTTCAGAAAGATCGCGGCGGCATCCGGTTCGGCGCGGAGGTCTTGTTCGGTCCGGGCGATCCAGCTCGCCAGTCTTGCCGTTACCGGGAAGCCTTCGCGTGCATAGGTGATGGCCGACTGTAGATTGCGCGACAGCGGCAGTTTGCCGTATTTCGCATGCGCCTCGCACCAGCTGTCCACCGAGCCGGGCGTCGTTAGGCTGGCGGGCAGGATGCCGCGAAACGGGATCTCGGTCATGCCGCGGCTGCTGAAGTAATCGATGCTGGCCGAAGCCGCTGCGCGCCCGCCGCCGTTGAGGAAATGCACGTCACCGGTCGCCGCCTCGTGGATCAGCCAGAACGCATCGCCGCCGATACCGACCATATGCGGATAGATCACCGACAGTGCCGCGCTGGTGGCAATGGCGGCATCTACCGCTGATCCGCCGGCACGCAAGACGTCAACGCCTGCCTGCGAGGCCAATGAATGCGGGCAGGTGACCATGCCGTGCGGGGCGAGGGTGGCCGGACGGCCGGTGGTGATCTCCAAAACATTCTCCCTGGGGCTAAGACCCGATCCGGCAGCAGATATCTGCACGCGGCATGAACCCCTTGACGGGCGCATCGCTCGGGTCAAAAAAGCTGAATATTAAATGGTCTGCGGTGGGCGGTGTACGGTATGACCCGGTCTTGAAGGGTGATATTCGCGGCTCAGGTAATATTCCCGGGCGCCGCTGCAAGCGCGTCAAGCCGCAGCACATCGATACAACAAGGAGACAAGATGGCGATTTACGAATTGCGCACCTATCAGGTCATCGTCGGCAAGATGGGCGAGGTGGTCGAGCTGTATAAAAAAGAAGGCTGGCCGGCGATCGAGCGGCATCCGAAAAAACTGGTCGCTTATTTCACCGGCGATGTTGGTGCGCTGCACCAGCTGGTGCATTTGTGGAAGTTCGATGATGACGCCGACCGTCGCGCATTCTGGGCAGGCCTGTTCGCCGATGAGCAGTTTCTCGCCTTTGCGCAAAAGGTGAGGCCGCTGGTCGCCTCGCAGGAAAACAAGCTGTTGCTCGCTGCGCCCTGGGGGCCGTCGGTCTGATTGTTATCCAAATGACCATTCTTTAAGCTGAAGTATCCCTTTATTTCTGTGGGCATGCGGGCAGGACGCCGGATTATTTGATAGATTCCACGCGCCCCCGTCCGAGGGGCTGATCATTGACCCGGAGGCGCGCTGTGAAACACTTCAGTTTTTCTTTTCTCGTGGCAGCTATCTGCCTTGGCCTGTCGGCCTGGTGGGGCTACGAGCACGGCGGCGTGTCCGGTGCGTTGACGGCATTTGGCATCGCGCTGATCCTCGGCGCGATGGAAGTGTCGCTGTCCTTTGACAATGCCGTCGTCAATGCATCGGTACTCAAGACCTGGGACCTGTTCTGGCAGCGGATCTTTCTGACCGTCGGCATCGTGATTGCCGTCTTCGGCATGCGGCTGGTCTTCCCGCTGGTGATCGTCGCGCTTGCCGCCGATCTGGGTGCCGCCGAGGTCTGGAATCTCGCACTGAACGATCCCCGGCAGTTCTCAGGCTATCTGAGCCGTCATCATGATGAAGTTGCCGTCTTTGGCGGGATTTTCCTGTTGCTAGTGGCGCTGAATTTCCTGATGGATGAGACCAAGGAGCTGCACTGGCTGGGCAATGTCGAGGCCAAGCTGGCGACCTTCGGCAAAGTCGGCTCCGTGCCGGTGCTGATCGCACTGCTGGTCGTGATCAGCAGCCTCGCGCTGGTCGAGCCCGAGCAGGAATTCGTGGTGCTGATCGCCGGTGTCTGGGGCATCATCGTTTATGTCGCTGTCGATTTCATCAGCGCGCTGCTCGAACGCGACGGCACCACCGATGCCGATGTCGGTGCCGCCATCAAGAGCGGCGGTATCGGCGGCTTTCTGTATCTGGAAATACTCGACGCCTCATTCTCTTTCGATGGCGTGATTGGCGCGTTCGCGATCACCAGTGACGTGGTGATCATCATGCTCGGTCTGGCGATCGGCGCGATGTTTGTGCGCTCGATGACAGTCTATCTGGTGCGGCAGGGTACGCTGGATGAGTATGTGTTCCTCGAGCACGGCGCCCACTATGCGATCGGCATCCTCGCACTGATCATGTTTGCCAGTGTCAAATATCATGTGCCTGAGCTGGTGACGGGACTGCTCGGCGTGGCATTCATTCTGGCGTCCTTGTGGTCTTCCGTGCGCTACCGTCGGCAGCAGGAAGCCTCCGCGACCGACTGAGCGTTGCCGCCCCGTGTTGCAGGGTGGCGCTGCCACCCTCCAGGCTGTCAGCGCGCCGAGACCGATCGGCGGTCTCAGATCAGGAAGACCCCTTTGCCGGAGTTTTGTTGATCGAAGATCTGGTAAGCCTCTTCCCCCTGATCGAGTGTCCAGCGATGGGTGAACAAGCCATCGACATCGATCTGTCGATCGGCGATGAAATCATTGCAGGCTTTCTGGCCGACGGTCGAGAATGTCCACGAACCCATCACCGTTACCTGACGGCGCAGCATGTCGCGGCTGACATCAATGCTGACCGAGCCACCCTCACCGACGAAGCAGGCCTTGCCCCAGCTGCGCACGCACTGCACTGACTGCAAACGCGCATCCGGCGATGACGAGGTATCCATCGACGCATGCGCGCCCAGCCCGTGGGTCAGCTGGCGGATCGCCGCCACCGCATCGTCTTTCGAGGGATTGATCAGCGCTTCCGCGCCAAACGCCTTGGCGCGGGCAAGGCGCTCCTCGCTGACATCCAGCGCGATCACGCGCGCGCCCATGGCCACCGCCAGCTGCGTGGCCGACAGCCCGACCGGGCCCTGACCGAAGATCGCCACGGTCTGATCGCCGGTCACCTGCAGACGGTGCAGCGCACCCCAGGCCGTGCCGGTGCCGCAGGCAATCGCTGCACCGGTCTCGAATGACAGCTCTTCACGCAGTTCGACGATGGTATTCGCCGGACATTTCATGTAGGTCGCATGCGCGCCATGGCCGGTGATGCCGTAGATCTCCGCGACGCCCTCCACGCACATCTGCTGCCAGCCGGTCGAGCAGTGCGGGCAGGCACCGCAGCCGCGATAGTGATGCACCATCGCGCGCTGGCCGACATGCGCTTGCCTGGGGTTCACGTTCGAGCCGACCGCCACCACCACGCCGCACGGCTCGTGGCCGGCGATCACATGCATCGCCTCGGTATAACCGAGGTTCTTCAGGCCTTCGCCAAACGGTGCGCGATAGACTTTGAGATCACTGCCGCACATGCCCGAGGCCTTGATCTCGAGCACGACCTCGTTCGGCCCCGGAGTCGGGTCGGGGAATTCGCGCAGCTCGACCTTGCGATCACCTGCAAACACGATGCCTTTCATGCTGTCTCCTTGTCGTTTTTATTAATTACCGCATGATGAAAGGATTGGCCGGCGCGCCCTCGGCATACGAGATCCAGGTGCTCTTGGTCTCGAGATAGCCGAGCACGGATTCCATGCCACTCTCGCGACCGATGCCGGATTGCTTCATGCCGCCAAAGGGCATCATGTAGCTGACCGCGCGATAGGTATTCACCCAGACCGTGCCGGCGCGCAGCGCCTTGGACATGCGCACCGCACGGCCGATGTTTTCGGTCCAGACGCCGGCGGCCAGACCATAGACCGAATCATTGGCCAGCCGTATCGCATCGTCTTCGGTATCGAAACCAATGATGGACAGCACCGGCCCGAACACTTCTTCGCGCGCGATGCGCATGTCGGGCTTCACGTCCGTGAAAATCGTCGGCTCGACGAACTGCCCGCCCGGCAGGTCGGGCGCAGGTCCGCCGCCGAGGATGCAGGTCGCGCCTTCCTTCTTTGCGATATCGATGTAATCAAGGATCTTCTGATACTGCGCCGGTGTGGTCACCGGGCCGATGTTGGTGTCCGCGGCCATCGGATCACCTTTGCGCGCCGTCGCGCCCAGTTCGGCGACCTTTTTCGTAAACGCCTCCTTGATCGAGTTCTGCACCAGCAGGCGCGAGCCGGCGATACAGGTCTGGCCGGTCGCGGCGAAGATGCCCGACACCACGCCAGCGGCCGCCTTATCGAGATTGCAGTCGTCAAACACGATGTTCGGTGATTTCCCGCCCAGTTCCAGCGTGACGCGCTTCATGGTTTTGGCGGCCTGCGCATAGATGCGCGCGCCGGTCGCGTCCGACCCGGTGAAGGTGATCTTTGCGACATCCGGATGATCGACCAGCGCCGAGCCGGCATCCGGGCCGAGGCCAGTGACCACATTGAACACGCCATCCGGAAAACCAGCCTCTTTGGTCAGCGCCGCGTATTCGAGCGTGGACGCCGAGGTAAATTCCGAGGGCTTGATCACGACCGCGCAGCCCGCTGCAATCGCCGGTGCGCATTTCCAGGCGATGAACAGCAGCGGCGAGTTCCACGCAGTGAGCGCGCCCACTACACCGACCGGTTCGTGGCGCGAGAAAGCGAAGATGTCCGGCTTATCGATGGGCATCACCGAGCCCTCGAGCTTATCCGCCAGACCGCCGAAATAGCGCCACCATTCCGGGTGATAGTTCATCTGGCCGCGCATCTCGGCGATCAGCTTGCCGTTGTCCATCACCTCGACCTCGGCGAGTCGCTCCGCATGCTTTGCCACCAGCTCGGCAAGCCGCAGCATCATCTTGCCGCGCTCGGTCGCTGTCATCTTTGCGTAGGGGCCTTCGGTCATCGCGCGCTTGGCGGCCTGCACGGCGCGGTCCACGTCCTTCGCGCAGCCCTTGGGTATCTTTGCCCAGGCCTTGCCGGTGTAAGGATTGATCGTGTCCATCCATTCCTTGCCGATGGGGTCCACATACTGTCCGTCGATATAGTGCTGGTAGGTTTTCATCAGGGTCTCCGAAGGTTCAGCTCGCATGGTTTAACAGGGGAATTCAGGTACACCTCAGGCGCTGTGCCAGTCTTCTTCCATCATGGACGCCGCCTTGTCTGCAATCATGATCACCGGCGCATTGGTGTTGCCCGACGGGACGCGCGGCATCACGGACGCATCGGCAATGCGGAGCCCGTGCAGGCCGCGCACCCGCAAGCGATGGTCCACCACGGCCATCGGATCGGCACCCATTCTGCAGGTGCCGGTGGGGTGGTACATCGATTGTGCCTGCTCGCGCAGATAATCGATCAGGTCCTCGTCCGACTGGCACTTCGGCCCCGGCATCAGCTCGGCTTTCAGGCCCGAGGCAAAGGGCTCGCTGTGGAACAGCTGGCGCATGACGCGTATCCCCCGCACCAGCGGCATCAGGTCGCGTTCATCGCTGAGCAGTCGCGGGTAGATGCGCATCCGGTCGGACGGGTTGGCTGATGCCAGCGCCACGTGACCGGTGGAGAAGGGCTGCAGCAGACCGCAGGAGGCCGTCACTGCCGGGGCCGGGTCGGCGCGGTACATGCCGCCTTTGCCCAGCATGCTGAACGGGCGCATCTGTATCTGCAGGTCGATGCGCGGGCCATGCACGCCGGAACGCGTGAACAGGCCGACCTGCGCGGCCGCCGAGTTGAGCAGTCCGCGCCGGGTGAACAAGTAGCGCAGTACATCCGGCACCATGCGCAGATTGCTGGAAATTTTACGGTTCAGCGAGAACGCGTCATCGACGCTGACGAGGCAGTGCGCATACACATGGTCCTGCAGGTTCTGCCCGACCCCCGGCAGTGCATGGCGAGGGCGCAGGCCATGGGCCTGCAGCGCCTGCGGATCGCCTATCCCCGAGAGCATCAGCAGCTGCGGGGAATTGATCGCGCCGGCAGACAGCACGACCTCGGGCGCATGTACCTCATGTACTTCCTGCGCGTTGCCCTTCACCCGGAAGCGAACGCCGGTCACACGCGACCCTTCCAGCAGGATTTGCTCGACCAGCGCATGCGTCTGCACCCGCAGGTTGCTGCGGTGGCGCACGGGTTTCAGGAAGGCTTGCGACGTGGACGAGCGCACCCCGTCGCGGATCATCAGCTCCAGATAGCCGACACCCTCCTGCGTGCGGCCATTGAAGTCGGTATTGCCCGGCAGGCCATTGGCGATCGCTGCATCAATGAAGGCCTGCGATGCCGGATGCGGCTCCATCACCGGGGTCACGTGCAGCTCGCCACTGCCGCCGTGCAGTTCGGATTCGCCAAGGTGATGACATTCGGTGCGCTTGAAGTGCGGCAGCACGTCGTTCCAGCCCCAGCCCGGGTTTCCGGCTGCCTGCCAGTTATCGTAATCGTCAGGTGTGCCGCGCATGTACACATGCCCGTTGATGCAGCTGCTGCCACCGACCAGACGGCCGCGCGGCAAGACTAGCTGGCGATGGTTCAGTCCCGGTTCGGGCTCGCTGACATAGCCCCAGCTGATGGCTTTGTTGGCGACCACACGCGGCACGCCGGCGGGCACGCGTGTCCAGATGTGGGTGTCTTCCGGCCCGGCTTCCAGCAACAGCACACGACGTGAGGATGTCGCAGATAAACGGTTCGCCAGCACGCAGCCGGCCGAGCCGGCGCCGATGATGATCAGGTCGTAGTGCTTGGGCATGGTTCTTTTTATGTGCTCGGCAACCGGGATGTTTCACCCTCTAAAAAAACAACAGGCGATCAGAGATCGCCTTTAATGAACCGGGTGGGGATCCGGTTCCTCCCACTGCATTGGCAAGTTTCGAGGACTTGGGGTCCCTGCGCCGGTTTATTATTTTTGACTGCTGGCGCACTCGCTCTCTTTTTGTTATTTTTGTTTTCAGATAGTTTTTATTTCCAGTTGGGTTTTATTTCCAGTTGGTTTTTATTTCCAGTTAGGGCACTTGCTCTCCTCCCTGGTCGTGAACGCCTGATCGCCGGGGATCTTCTCGATCAGCTTGAAATAATCCCAGGGCTGTTTCGATTCCGCCGGCGACTTCACCTGCACGAGGTGCATGTCATGCACCATCCGGCCATCCGGGCGCACGTAGCCGTTCTGTGCAAAGACATCATTGATCTTGTTGGCCTTGATCCATGCAATGACTTTCTCGGGATTGTCCGTGCCGGTCGCTTTCACCGCCTTCAGATAGGTGGTGACCGCCGAGTAGTCGCCGGCATGGCCGCTGTTGGGCATTTTCTTCACGCGCTCGAAGTAGCGCTTCGCCCACGCGCGGGTGGTGTCATTCGTGTCCCAGTACCATGCATCGGTGAGAAGCATGCCCTGGGTCTGTTGCAGACCCAGGGCGTGCACATCGCTCAGGTACATCAGCAGGGCAGCGATCTTCATATTTTTCTTCACGCCGAACTCGTTCGCGGACTTGATCGCGTTCACGAGATCGTCGCCGGCATTCGCCAGTCCGAGGATCTGCGCCTTCGATGACTGCGCCTGCAGCATGAATGACGAGAAATCGGACGCGCCGACCGGATGCTTGGACGAACCGACCACACTGCCGCCATTAGCCTTGACGACGCGCGTAGTGTCGTTTTCCAGCGAGGTACCGAACGCGTAGTCCGCAGGGATGAAGTACCAGCTCTTGCCGCCCTGGCGGAACACCGCGCCGCCGGTGCCTTTGGCCAGCGCGACGGTGTCATAAGAATAGTGAATGGTGTACGGATTGCACTCTTCGTTGGTCAGCCTGGCCGTGCCGGCGCCCACGTTGATGTAGGTTTTCTTCTTGTCAGCGGCGACCTTGGCCGTGGCCAGCGCCGCGCCGGAGTTCGCGCCGCCAAGGATCATGTCCACGCCCTGCGAATCGAACCATTCGCGTGCCTTGCTGGCGGCGATGTCGGCCTTGTTCAGGTGGTCCGCATAGATCATCTCGATCTTCTTGCCGTTGACCTTGCCGCCGAAATCCTCGATCGCCATTTTCACGGCCTCGACGCCGCCGCTGCCGTCAGTGTCCGAGTAGGGCCCGCTGATGTCGGTGATGAAGCCGATCTTCACGACATCGTCCGAGACTTGCGCGTGTGCCGCGGCGCCCCAGCCCAGCGCCAGCGCACTGAGGATGGCGGCGACGAGCGTGTTGAGCTTGGGTGTCATTGTTGGCCTCCGTGTTGTTCGGTGCTCAGATCACGCCGGCATCGGCGAAGGAGCGTACCTGTTCCGGGCTCAGGCCCAGCAGGTCGCGATAGACGGTGTCATTGTCCGCACCGAGTGCGCGGCCCGTATGCCGGAACACGGTCGGTGTCTCGGACAGTTTCAGCACCGGCGAGGGCAGCACCAGTTCGCCGATACGCTCGTCCTGCACGGTCATCATGTTGCCGCGCGCCGCATAGTGCTCGTCGCTGAAGATGTCCTTGATCGAATAGATCTGCGCGCAGGGGACTTCGCCCTTGGTGGTCTCTTCAAGCACTTTCTCAAGCGGCATGCTGGCGATCCAGTCGGCGACGATGCCGTTTACGGTGTGGCGATGTTCGACGCGCACCGGGCTGGTCGGGTAGGTGTCCGCAAGCTCAGGCTTGCCCATCAGCTTCGCGAAGCGTTCCCACATCTTGTCGCTGGTGCAGGCCAGTGCGACCCATTCGCCGCTGCCGGTCTGGTAGTGGCTGTGCGGTACCGCGGCGTGCGTGTCAGCGCCCATGCGCTCGCGCACGTAGCCGAACTTCGCATACGCCGGCACCATTTCGTCGAGCAGACGGAACACGGATTCATACAGCCCGAGGTCGATGAACTGGCCGATGCCCTTGCGGTCACGGGCGCGCAGCGCGGCGAGCACACCGATCGCCCCCCACATACCCGACGCATAGTCGGCGACCGAGGTTGATCCGGGCACGACGGGCTGACCGTCCGGCTCGCCGGACAAATAGGACAGTCCGCCGAACGCATGCGCAATACGGGCAAAGCCCGGCTCTCCGCGCTTCGGGCCAGTCTGGCCGTAGGCGCTGATGCGCAGCATGATGAGCCTGGGATTGACGGCCTTCAGTGCTTCATAGCCGATGCCCCATTTTTCCAGCGTGCCGGGACGGAAGTTCTCGAGCACCACATCGCTCTCGGCGACCAGTTGCTTGAACAGCGCGACACCCTCGGGCTTGCGGAAATCCAGCGTGATGGTTTTTTTATTGCGGGCTTCGGAGAGCCAGACCAGCGTATCGCCGCACTCGGTCGGCGTGCCGTACTTGCGCAGCGAGTCGCCCGTACCGGGCATCTCGATCTTGATGACCTCGGCGCCAAGGTCGCCGAGGATGGTGCCGCAAAAGGGGGCGGCGATAAAGGTGGCGATGTCCAGTACCCGCAGTCCTTCCAGCGCGCCGGCTTGCAGTGGCGACGACTCCTGCGTGTTTGCTGCTGTTCCCACCTTGTCTCCTCAGTCTTCGCTGATGAGCCCGCCTGACACAGGGTCAGGCCGGCCGGGTATTCAAAGGGCGGTCTTGCTGCCGCCTTGTAAACCGGGACGGTCTTGGTGCCGTCTTGATTTATTCAGTGTGACGATCTTGTTGCCGTCTTGATGGAAAGGAACTTTAGGCG
>JACCDH010458863.1_pt1 | contig 12280 bp, 10 predicted proteins | sample 7442481 | NCBI WGS metagenome assembly JACCDH01 (sample SAMN15323433, study PRJNA562643) | freshwater metagenome | isolation source: river surface water | place: USA:Blue River Watershed | collected 2017-08-15
AGCTTGGCCGGATCGAAGGGGCGATCGGCCCGGTAGACAAAGCTCTTGACGTCGTCGTCGTGGTGATGGTGGTGGCCGTGGTCGTGCTGGTGCGAGGGGTGGTCGCAATGCTCGCCATGCGCATGGTCGTGATCGTGGTGATGCCCATGGCCGTCCTCGCTCAGGAAGTCGGGGTCGATGTCGAGCTTGGCATTGAGGTTGAAGCCACGCAGGTCAAACACCTCGGCCAGCGACACCTCGCCAAAGTGCACCACCTTTTGCGGCGCGCGCGGGCTCATGTGGCGCAGGCGGTGCTGCAAGGCCTCCAGGGCCTGCGGTTCGACCAGGTCGGCCTTGCTGATGAACAGCTGGTCGGCAAAGCCCACCTGGCGGCGCGCCTCCTGGCGGTCATTGAGTTGCTGCGCCGCGTGCTTGGCGTCCACCAGGGTCAGGATGGCGTCGAGCAAAAAGCTCTCGGCGATCTCGTCGTCCATGAAAAAGGTTTGCGCCACCGGGCCCGGGTCGGCCAGGCCGGTGGTCTCGATCACCACCCGGTCAAACTGAAGCAGGCCTTTGCGCCGCTTGGCCGCCAGCATTTGCAAGGTGGTGCGCAAGTCCTCACGGATGGTGCAGCAGACGCAGCCGTTGCTCATCTGGATGATCTGCTCCTCGGTGTTGCTGACCAGGATGTCGTTGTCGATGTTCTCTTCACCGAATTCGTTTTCGATCACCGCGATCTTGTGGCCGTGCGCCTCGGTCAGCACGCGCTTGAGCAAGGTCGTCTTGCCCGAGCCCAGAAAGCCCGTGAGGATGGTGGCAGGAATGAGGGACATGGTGGCTCCGAAAAGAGATGCGGGCCGCCCTGGGCGACCCGCCGGATCTGAAGAATTGGGGAGTGTAGCCCTGTTTTTCAAGCCGCCTTGCGCAGCACGACCAGGCCCTTGAGGTACTCGCCTTCGGGGAAGTCGATCGTCATGGGATGGTCGGGCGCGGCCTGCAGGCGCGCGCTCAGGTAGCCGTCGACCCCCGCATCGGTGCCGGCCGAGGCCACGATTTTGTGGAACAGATCGGCGCTGATCCCGCCCGAGCACGAGAAGGTGTACAGCGCCCCGCCCGGCACCAGCAGGCGCAGGGCCAGGCGGTTGATGTCCTTGTAGGCGCGCGCGGCCCGCTCGGCGTGCGCCGCCGTGGGCGCGAGCTTGGGCGGGTCGAGCACGATGGCGTCAAAGCGCTCCCCCGTTTCCAGAAACCGGCGCAAACTGGCGTTCACATCGGCATCCAGAAACTGCGCGCGCGCCGGGTCCAGGCCGTTGAGGTCCACATGGGCGCGGGCCCGCTCCAGGGCCGGGCCCGAGGAGTCGATGGTCAGCACCTCGCTGGCGCCGCCCATGAGGGCCGCCACGGTGAAGCCCCCGGTGTAGCCATAGCAATTGAGCACGCGCGCAAAGCCCCGCTGGCGCACCTCGCGCGCAAAGCGGCCCCGGCTGTCGCGCTGGTCCAGGTAAAAGCCTGTCTTGTGACCGCGTGCCACATCGAGCGTGAGCTGCCAGTCGTGCTCCTGGATGCGCACCTCGGTGGCCCCCTCCCCGCGCAACCAGCCCGTCACCTCGGGCAGGCCTTCGAGCTGGCGCACCGACGCGTCCGAGCGCTCGTACAGGCGCGAGAGGCCCGTCTGCGCCAGCAACGCATCGGCAATCGCCGGCTTGAAGCGCTCCACCCCGCACGCGCCAAACTGCGCCACCAGGGTGTCGTCGTAGCGGTCGACCACCAGGCCCGGCAGGCCGTCGGCTTCGCCATGGATCAGGCGCCGGCCATTGCTGGGGATGTCCAGCCAGTCGCGCGCGGCCAGGGCCTGCGCGATGCGGCGGCTCAGAAAGCTGGCGTCGATGCGCTGCGCCTCGTCAAAGCTCCACACCCGGGCGCGGATGCGCGAGGCGGGGCTGAACGCGGCCCAGCCCAGAAAGCGGCCGTCGGCCGCCTCGATGCGGACCGTCTCGCCGGGGTCGGCGCCGCCGCGCGCGATCGCCGATTCGAACACCCAGGGGTGGCGCCGCAAGAGCGAGCGCTCCTTGCCTTCTTTGAGCCGTATGGTTTTCATGCGCCGATTGTCCCAGACGCCGGGCACCCGGGCCCGCCCGCTCAGCCCTTGGACCCGCGGCGCGCGCGCGGATGCGCCTGGTCGTAGGTCTTGGCCAGGTGCTGGAAATCGAGCCGGGTGTAGACCTGGGTGGTGGCAATGCTGGCGTGCCCCAGCAGCTCTTGCACCGCACGCAGGTCGCCACTGGACTGCAGCACATGGCTGGCAAAGCTGTGGCGCAGCATGTGCGGATGCACCGGCACGGCCAGGCCGGCCTGCGCGGCATGGCGACGCAGGCTCTGCCACACCCCTGCCGGCGCCAGGCGCTGGCCCCGATGGCCCACAAACAGGGCCTGCGGGTCGCGCAGGGTCAGGCCCTGGCGCTCGGTGAGCCAGGCCTGCAGGGCGGTCAGGGCGGCGCGCCCAAGCGGCACCTGGCGGCGCTTGCGGCCCTTGCCCAGCACCTGCACATCGGCGGCCGACAGATCGATCCAGCCGCGTCCCTCGCGCAGCGCGGCGTCGCTTGCTTGCACATCCAAGCCGCACAGCTCCGAGACGCGCAGGCCGCAGCCGTAGAGCAGCTCGACCATGGCCGCATCGCGCGCCTGCTGCCAGGGCGGCAGGGCCGAGTCACTGTGCTCGGCCAGCTGCACCGCCTGATCGACCGACAGGGCCGCCGGCAAGGGCTTGGGCGAGCGCGGCGGGCGCACCCCCTGTACCGGGTTGAAAGGCACCAGGCCCTGCTGGCCCAGCCAGGCGTAAAACCCGCGCCAGCACGAGAGCACCAGCGCAATGCCGCGCCCTTGCCGGCCCTGCGCATGCCACTGGGCCGACCAGCGCCGCACATGCGCGGGCAAGACCTGGTCCAGGGCCAAGCCGGCCCCATGGCACAGGGCCTGCAGCTGGATCAGGTGCAGGCGATAGAGGGTGCAGGTGCGCTCGGCCAGGCGCTTCTCATGGCGCACATGGTCCAGATAGGCCTGGACCTGCGGGGCCAGCGTCGGCTCAGGGCTGGTCGGCGGCGCCATGGGACGCCTCTTGCAGACCCGAGAGGGCCGCGCCGGCCAGTTCGGCCAGGCGCTCGAGCAGCTCGGTGCCCATTTGCGGATTGAAGCGCTGTGCGTCGGGCGAGGCCAGCACCAGCAGGCCAAAGGGCGTGCCGCCTGGGGCCGGGCGCAGTGCCAGCAGCGCCAGCGACGCGGCCTGGGCCGGCGCATCCAGCCAGGCCAGCAGGCGCTCGTGACCGGCCACCGGGCCCACATAGGGCGTGGCCAGGTCTTGCGCCAGGGTGCGCACGCTGTCGTCCACCGGCGTGGCCACCGCGCCCAGGGCGTCGGTGCTGGCCAGATCCCACAGGCGCAGCGCCACCTGCGGCACCTGGAAGATGTCGCGGATGTTGTCCAGCGCCAGCGTGGTCAGGTCCTCGCGCCGCGCGGCCAGCATCTCGCAGGCCCAGCGGTGGAGCTTGTCGCTCAGGATCATGTTCTCGTGGCCGTGCCGGATCATGTCGACGATGCGGTGCTCAAGCGAGCGGATCTTGTCGCGCAGCATCAGCGCCTGGCGCTCTTGCAGGCTCACGGTGCGGTGGCTTTGTGGATGCGTCAGCTGCACCTCGGCCAGCAAGCTGGCATGCCGCTCGAAAAAGTCGGGCGTGTTCAGCAGGTACTGGGCAATGTCGTCTTCGGTGATCGGGGGGATCGCGGGGGTGTCGCTCATGACAGGGCACTTTCAGAATCGGGCAGTTCGATATCGCCCTCGAACACAGGGGTGGCGGGACCGGTCATGCGCACCGGGTCGTGCAGACCGCCGTCCCAGGCGATGGTGAGGCGGCCGCCGTGCGTGTGCACCTGCACCTGCGCATCGAGCCAGCCCTGGCGGATGCCGGCCACCACCGCCGCGCAGGCGCCGGTGCCGCAAGCCAGGGTCTCGCCCGCGCCGCGCTCAAAGACCCGCAGGCGCACCTCGCTGCGCGAGAGCACCTGCAAAAAGCCGGCGTTGACGCGGTTGGGAAACGCCGCATGGCGCTCGATCAGGGGGCCCAGGGTGCCCACGGGCGCGTGGGCCACATCGGCCACGCGCAACACCGCATGCGGGTTGCCCATCGACAACACCGCCACCTCCACAGGATCGTGGCCCGGCAGCGGCAGGCGGTACAGCGGCCAGCCGTTGACCACGCGCTGGTCCAGGCCATCGGGCACAAACGGCACCTGCGCCAGATCAAACACCGGCGCGCCCATGTCCACCGTCACGCGGCCGTCGGGGTTCATGCGCAGCTCGATGGTGCCGCGCTGGACCTTCACCCGCAGCACATCGCGCGTGCTCAGGCCTTTGTCGCGCACATAGCGCACAAAGCAGCGCGCGCCGTTGCCGCAATGCTCCACCTCGCCGCCATCGGCGTTGTGGATCACGTATTCAAAGTCCAGCCCCGGCGCCGGCGACGGGCGCACCGAGAGGATCTGGTCGGCCCCCACGCCAAAGTGGCGATCGGCCAGCCAGCGGTACTGCCAGGGCGCCAGGCCCAGCAGGCGCTGGGTCTCGTCCAGCACGACGAAGTCGTTGCCGGCCCCCTGCATTTTGGTAAAGCGGATTCGCATGCGGGCATTATCCCGGAATCGGCCCCCTGCACCAGCACCGCGGCAGCGCCTGGCCAGCGGGCCGTTCCCCCCTTGGGCCCAGCCACACAAGGCCGATAATCGGGCCATGGTACGCCCCACCCAACTCCTGCACGCCCAGCGCGAGATCGCGCCCCTCCGACCCGCCGCCACCGTGCTGCTGCTGCGCGACGGCCCCGATGGCCTGGAGGTGATGATGACCCGCCGCTCCATGCGCGCCAGCTTTGCGCCCGGGGCCTATGTGTTCCCGGGCGGGTGCATCGATGCAGCCGATGCGCAGGACGGCCCCTGGCTGCAGACCCGGCCCGATCAGGACGCGAGGGCGCGCACCCAGGCGGTGGCCGCCATCCGCGAGAGTTTTGAGGAGCTGGGGCTGTTGCTGGCGCGCCACGCCGACGGCCGCTGGGCCGATGCCCAGGACGTGGCCTCGCTCGACCGGCACGCGCCCTTTCTGCCGCAAATCCAGGCGCGCGGCCTGCACCTGGCGGTGGATGCGGTCTACCTGCTGGCGCACTGGATCACCGACCGCGACCTGCCGCGCCGCTTTGACGTGCCCTTTCTGGTGGCCCGCATGCCCGCAGACCAACAGCCCCAGGCCGACGAGCAGGAGCAATTCGAGCCGGTGTGGATCCGCCCCGCGCAAGCCCTGCAACGCCACGAGGCGGGCGACTTTCTGATGATCTTCCCCACCATCCGCACCCTGCAGCGCCTGCAGCAATGGCCGACGGTGGACGCGGTGCTGCAGGCCTGCGCCAACGCCGCAGGACCCCTGTGGACGAGTTGCCCGCGCGGTGGCCTGGTCGATGGGCGCGAAGAGCGCTTCATGGAGCACGAGAGTGCCTATGGCGAGCTGGCCCTGGTCAGCCCCGACGGGCAGATCGTGCACGAGCTGGGCTGGCAGAGCGAGCGCATGGTGCCCCTGCTGCGCCATGTGCAGCGCCTGACCGCGCCCAATCCCGGTGTCATGACCGGCCCGGGCACCAACAGCTATGTGGTCGGCGACCCCCACACCGGTTACGGCGTGATCGACCCCGGTCCCGCCGACGAGGCGCACCTGGCGCGCCTATGGAGCGCCTGCGGCGGTCAGATCCGCTGGATTGCCTGCACCCATTCGCACCCCGACCATTCGCCCGGCGCCGCCCCCCTGCAGGCCATGTGCGCGCAGCGCCCGCCCATTCTGGGCCTGGCCTCGCGCCCGACCGCGCGCGCCAACAGCCGCTTTGTGCCCGACCGCGAGCTGGCCGATGGCGAGCGCCTGGTCCTGCAAGGCCAAGGCCCCAACGGGCTGGTGCAGCACCATCTGCGCGTGCTGCACACCCCCGGCCATGCGGCCAACCACGTCTGCCTGGTGCTGGAAGAGGACGGCCTGCTGTTTTCGGGCGACCATGTGCTCAACGGCAGCACCACCGTGATCGACCCGCCCGACGGCCACATGGGCGACTACCTGGCCTCGCTCGACCGGCTGCTGGCCGCCTGCGCGCAAGACGCCATCGAGTTCATCCTGCCGGCCCATGGCCATGTGCTGGGCTTTGCCCCCAAGGCCATTGCAGCCCTCAAGGCGCACCGCCTGGCGCGCGAGGCGCGCATCGCCGCCGCCATGCGCGCCCTCCCCCATGGCAGCCTGCAGGACTGGGTGGCGCACGCCTACCGCGACGTGCCCGAACGCCTGTGGCCGGTGGCCGCGCGCTCGCTGCAGGCCCATGTGGACCACCTGCGCGAGCTGGGCGACGGCCTGCAAGCCCCGGTTTGAGGCCGCGGTGGGGCGCAGACCCCACCTGCACACGTATTCAGATACACATGGCAACGTGTTTCATGGGATTTTGACCCTTGAAAGTCTCTGGACACTCCCCAAATTGACGGCAAGCTGTCAGAATGACTGCTCAGTCACAGTTTGACCGAATCGTCCGTTTTGGCCGATTTCGCCCCGAAACCGACTGTTTTAGCAAAGGAGCGTCCCATGCGTCTGAGTACCAAAAGCCGATTCGCCGTGACCGCCATGATCGATGTGGCGCTGCGTGAAGATCGCGGGCCCGTTTCCCTTGCCGCCATCAGCGTGCGGCATCAAATCTCGCTCTCCTATCTGGAGCAGCTGTTCAGCAAGCTGCGCCAAGCCCAGCTGGTGGAAAGCACCCGCGGGCCCGGCGGCGGCTACTCGCTGGCGCGCTCGGCCGAGCTCATCAGCGTGGCCGACGTGATCACCGCGGTGGACGCCCCCGACGAAGAAGAGGTCAGCGGCGACAGCAGCTGGATGAAAAGCGATCTGTGGTCGGGCCTGAACGCCAAGATGGTGTCGCACCTGCAGTCGATCACCCTGCGCCAGTTGGTGGCCGAGCAGCGCGCCAAGGGCGTGCAGGTCGAGCCCGCCCCGGCCCCCACGGTCAAGCGCGGCGTGTTTGCCAAGCCGCCAAGCAGCCTGCCCAAGGTCACCGCGCCCAATTCGGTGTTTGCCCTGGGCTCGCTGGCCGCCTCGCGCGGCTGATCCGCCCGGCCATCCCCTGGGCCTCGCCAAACGGCGCAGGCCCCCACCACGCGCAGCCTTCGGGCTGCGCGTTGGCTTTGGGGATGCGAAAAAAAGTGTGAAGCCCGCCGATACGCCGGATTCTGTGCACGGCGGTTGCCCGCCGCGTGACTGCCATCAATCTGGGCCGGGGGTCGCCCACCCGGCTCAATGCTGCCTACCCGCCAGCTCCGCGGAACCACGTCAACGCTGGCCTACTTGGCATTGCTGCGCGCAGAGATTGCCCGTTTCACCCGAACTCAATCGGCTCGTCTCTGTTGCTCTGATCCTCACCTCACGGTGGAGAGGTGTTACCTCCTGCGCCGTCCTGTGCAGTCCGGACGTTCCTCCAGTGCCCCCTTTCGGGCATTGCACCAGCGGCAGTCTGGCGAGCTTCACGCCCCGATTATCACCGCAGGGCGGTCTCAGATCAGGCGGCGAATGCGGCGATGGCGCCACACGCCCACAAAATAGGCCGTCTGCAAGACCAGCATGGCCAGATAGGTCACCACAAACGCGCTCCAGATGCCCGGCTGGCCCCAGAGCCGATCGAGCCACCAGGCCACCGGCAGCTGGACGCCCAAGATGCAGCCCACCGAGATGGCCATCGGCCACCACACATCCCCGCTGGCGCGCATGATGCCGCCCAGCACCGCCTGCAAGCCAAACACCAGCAGGCTCCAGAGCATCAGGTGCAGGAGCTGCTCGGCCTGGGCCAGCACCTCGGGCTGCGTCAGGAACAGGCCCAGAAACGCGTGCGAGAGGGCATAGCCCAGCAGCACCAGACCGCCCACCAGCGCCAGCACCAGCCACAGGCCGGTGCGCAGGATTTGCGGCAGGCGCTGCAGCTGGCCGGCCCCAATCGACTGCGCCGCCAGGATCGAGGCGGTGATGGCAATCGACAGCGCCGGGAACTGCACATAGTTGACCACCTGCGTGACCGCCCCATAGGCCGCCGTGGCCGACGAGCCATGCGCGTTCACCAGCGACAGGATGATCAACTCGGACATCGACAGCACCACCATCTGCACCCCGGTGGGCAGGCCAATGCGCAGCACCTTGCCCAGGATCGCCCCATCCAGGCGCAGCAGCGGCAGCCACTGCCGATTGGGCGCCAGCACATGGCCGCGCCGGCGCAAGCGCCAGAACAAAAAGCCCAGCGAGCCGGCGGTCGAGAGCAAGGTCGCCACCGCCGCCGCCCGGATGCCCAGCTGCGGCAGACCGGCCCAGCCGGCAATGAGCGCCGGGGTCAGCACCAGGCCCAGCCCAGTGGACACCAGCAGGGCCAGCAAGGGCGAGAGCGTGTCGCCCACCCCACGCAACAACTGCGTGGCCAGGATAAAGACCAGCAACAGCGGCATGAACCACATCATCATGCGGGCGTAGATGACCGCCTCGTGCAGCACGTCGTCGGGCGTGCCCAGGGCCCGCAAGGCCGGCTCGGCCGCCACCGCCCCCAGCACTGCGGCCAGCAGGCCGATCAGCGCCCCGAGCGTGAGCGAGGCCGCGGCCACCCGGCGCACCTTCTCGGGCTCGCGCGCGCCCCAGGCCTGACCGATCAGCACCGAGGCGCCGCCGCCCAGACCGATGATCAAGGACACAAAAAAGAACACCACCGGGAACATGCCCGAGACCGAGGCCAAGGCTTGGGTGCCCAACATCTGCCCAATAAAGATGCCATTGAGGGTGCCCGAGAGCCCCTGCAGCACATTGGCCAGGATCATGGGCAGGAGGATGGCGAGGTAGGTTTGCCAGAGCGGCCGGGGATGCGCAGGGGGAGCAGATAAGGGCATACCCCTAGCTTAACGGCCCGTTGTAAAGCCAACGGTCGCCCTGGCGCGGGGGGCTGCGGTAAAAGCGGCGACAATCAGGGCTTCTGTTGCTTGATCGACACAAGCCCATGATCCGAATTGGTGAACTCAAACTGCCGCTGCAGCAAGTGCCGGCACAAGCCCGCCGCGCGGCCGACGCCCCCTCCGAGACCGAGGCCGACCGCGCCCCGCCCCCGCATCCCATCGAGGCCCTGCGCCGCCTGGCCGCGCAGGCCATGGAGGTGCCCGAGCAGGCCCTGGCCGAGCTGACGGTCTTCAAGCGCAGCTTTGATGCGCGCAAGGCCGAGCTGATGGCGGTCTACATCGTCGACGTGACCCTGCACGACGCGGCCCTGGAAGCGCGCGTGCTGGCGCGGCACCCAGCCAACCCGCACCTGTTGCCCACACCCGACATGCAGTGGCGTGCCCCGGTGCAAGCGCCGCACGACTGGCAGCCTGCTGCGGATGAGCGCCCCGTGGTGGTGGGCATGGGCCCCTGCGGCCTGTTTGCCGCGCTGGCCCTGGCGCAAATGGGCCTGCGGCCCATCCTGCTCGAGCGCGGCCGGCCGGTGCGCGAGCGCACCCGCGACACCTGGGGCCTGTGGCGCCGCCAGCAGCTCAACCCCAACAGCAATGTGCAGTTTGGTGAAGGCGGTGCCGGCCTGTTCTCGGACGGCAAGCTTTATTCGCAGATCAAGGACCCGCGCCATCTGGGGCGCAAGGTCATGCAGGAGTTCGTGGCCGCCGGCGCGCCGCCCGAAATCCTGTACATGGCCCACCCGCACATCGGCACCTTCAAGCTGGTCAAGGTGGTGGAGGCCATGCGCGAGACCATCGAGGCCCTGGGCGGCGAGATCCGTTTTGGCCAGCAGGTGGTCGACCTGGACCTGCGCCCCGACGGCGAGGGCTGGGCCCTGCAAGGCCTGCAGGTGCAGGACCTGGCGAGTGGGCACACCACGGCCCTGCCCACCCGCCACGCGGTGCTGGCCCTGGGCCACAGCGCGCGCGAGACCTTTCGCATGCTGCATGCGCGCCAGGTGGCGCTGCAGGCCAAGGCCTTTTCGGTGGGCGTGCGCATCGAGCACCCCCAGTCGGTGATCGACCAGGCGCGCTGGGGCCGCCATGCGGGCCACCCCCTGCTGGGCGCGGCCGACTACAAGCTGGTCCACCATGCGCGCAACGGCCGCACGGTCTACAGCTTCTGCATGTGCCCGGGCGGCACCGTGGTGGCCGCCACGAGCGAACCCGGGCGCGTGGTCACCAACGGCATGAGCCAGTATTCGCGCAATGAGCGCAATGCCAACGCCGGCATGGTGGTGGGCATCGATACGGCCGACTTTCCGGTGGCCGACACCCCGGCCGTGCGCTCGGCCTGGCAAGCGGCCTGGGGCGAGGACGATGGCGCCGTCCTGCACCAAGAAGCGGTGGCGATGGCGGTGCACGGACAGGTGCACCCGCTGGCGGGCGTGGTCTTGCAGCGGGGGCTGGAAGCAGCCGCTTTTGAAGCGGGTGGCCGCAACTACCTGGCCCCGGCGCAACGCGTGGGCGACTTTCTGGCCGGCCAGCCCTCGGCCGCGCTCGGCAGCGTCGAGCCGTCCTACAAACCCGGGGTGCACCCCACCGACCTGGCACAGGTGCTGCCGGCCGACGTGGTGGTGGCCATGCAAGAGGCCCTGCCCGTGTTTGGCCGCCGCATCCGCGGCTACGACATGCCCGACGCGGTCATGACCGGGGTCGAGACCCGCACCTCATCGCCCCTGCGCATCCCGCGCGGCGAGACGATGCAAAGCCTGAACGTGCGCGGCCTGTACCCGGCGGGTGAAGGCGCGGGCTATGCCGGCGGCATTTTGTCGGCGGGGGTGGACGGCATCAACGTGGCCGAAGCGCTGGCCAAAGCGATGTGGGATTGATGCCACAAACAATTGAAAAATTATCAAAAATTGATTTTTGTGCAAAAAAGCAAAATTTTTGATAAATTACACCACGCTTCCAATTTTGTATACCAATCAGCGACCACCACCGCCATGAGCAATCCGCAGACCCCCAGCCCGCTGGCGCGTGCCTATTTGCATTTCCTGGCCCTCAGCCGAAGCTTGACAGGGGGCAGCCCGTCACAAATCAATGCCAATGAGCGCGCCTTGCTGGAGGCCATCGTGCTGGCCTGGCACCAGGGGCAGCCCATGTCGGTGCGCCAAGCCATCGCGATGGAAGAGCTGGGTTCTCCAGCCACCTTGCACAAGCGCTTGAGCCATCTGCGCGATCTGGGCTTGGTGGCAGACGTCACCACCGACGCCGACCGACGCACCAAGCGCCTGGCCCCGACCGAGGCCACGCTCAGCTACTACGCACAGTTGGGCGAGGCGATGCGCACCCAACCCTAAGACGGGGGCGTTTTGAGTCGGTGGCGGCGCACGGTCCGAACCGCCAGCAAGGTTCCCCACAGGCCGACCAGGATGATGAAGCTGCCGATGTAGTCGCCCAGCATCATGGCCAGCACATTCTCCAGCCAGTGCTCGGACTTCATGGCCGCCATCATGAAGAACGCGTTGACCAGCATCGCATGCACGCCGGTGGTGACGAGGTCCATGACCGGCAGGTGCCAAAAACGCAGATTGGCCAGATTGCCCTGAACCTGCAACAGCCGCAAACCCAGCATCACGCCCAGCCACGAGGCCAGGGTGCTGACCATGGTGTAGCCCAGCAACTGCGGCAAAGAGGCCTCTTGCCAGAACTCGAACGAGAGCCAAAACAGAGCGAGGCCGCACCCCAGGGCCCCCCAACCTCGTGCCAGCAAAATGGCCAGATGTTTGACACCAGCTGGCAGAAAAATCAGATGAATCCCCTGGTCATACATCGTCCAGTCGTCGGTGTAGGCATTGAGGCGAAAAACGACCCAATACATCGATGCACTGATGGCCACCAGCAAGGCCTGTTGTGCGGGCAATGTCATGGCGGTGCGTGTTCTGAACAAGGTGGGCAGGCTGTTTCAGGATGAATCAATTCTAAAACAGACGCGCTATTTCGTGGGCTTGATGCGGCCCCTTGTGGGCCGTTTCAAACGCACAGCTGGGCTGCGGCGTGGCGGCAAAACAGTGCAAGATAGCGTCCCTGGGCCAACGCGCCACGACAGCGCCAAGGCCGTGTGCAAGCAAAAGGACGACCGATGCAACAACTGAACGGCAAACGGATTCTGGTGACCCAATCGCAAGACTTCATGGGCCCGGCCCTGTGCGAGGCCCTGGCGGGCTATGGCGCCGAGGTGGTGGCCGATGCGCGCATCCCCACCCACCCCGAGGACCCGCAG
>JACCDH010496222.1_pt1 | contig 12277 bp, 6 predicted proteins | sample 7442481 | NCBI WGS metagenome assembly JACCDH01 (sample SAMN15323433, study PRJNA562643) | freshwater metagenome | isolation source: river surface water | place: USA:Blue River Watershed | collected 2017-08-15
GCTGCATTGAGCCAAATACCATCTCCAAAACCATCAATAAGCAGGGCTCCTGCATCGGCCCCCGCATAAAGCTGAAAGGATTCTAGCTCATTAGTTTGGTATTGGTACGATAAAATGACCGGATGCGCCAAGTTTTTTTCTTGTATTTCCAAAAAGAAGCGGCGGTAAAGTTGCGTTTTGTTGTCGTGTTTGGTATTGAGTATGATACAAACATTGGGTTTATCAGCCAATTCAAGAGGAACTGCATTTTCGGCTTCAAGTGGCAAAAAGCAAATTTGATCAGACGCGACTTCTGCAAGTTGTTCGGGCAGCACTAAAGGAAAGTATCCTGGTTTATTGCTGTACTTTGAACGCCAAAGCTCAAAATCTAGAATGATACCAAGTGTACCAGGTACCTCAAAATCGAGTTCGTTACTCCCGATGTATACGTAATCTGCAGCTTGATCTTGGATAGTCCATTTGTCAAGAGGAATGCTGTATTGGTAACCAAAGCCAAAAAAGTGAGCCGCTTTAATTTGTTCGGCATAGGAGAGGTCGGCCAGAACGATAGGTGCATTTTTGCCACCAATATTGTGAAAGGTGTTGCTCTCTCGTCGCGAGTAGGAAAAAGGAGAATAATTCAATTGACCTTTTGGCAGCTCAAATTTATAGGGCTGATATTGATTGTATTTAGCCACGAGTTTTTGAGCAACCGGTATTTCTGCCTCAGGCGCTTCGGTCAGTGAAACGCGAATGGTATCTCCCAAGCCGTCTTCTAAAAGTGCGCCAATACCAACAGCTGATTTAATGCGCCCGTCTTCGCCATCACCAGCTTCAGTGACACCTAGATGCAGCGGATACACAACCCCATTTTCGAGCATTTTGGCCATGAGCAGTCGGTATGCTTGTACCATGACAAGCGTATTACTCGCTTTCATGGAAATCACGAGCTGGTCATATTGCAGTTTTTCGCAGATCCGGATAAACTCGAAGGCAGATTCAACCATACCTTCTGGGGTGTCTCCATAGCGACTCAAAATGCGATCTGAAAGCGAACCGTGGTTGGTGCCGATGCGCATGGCGGTTCCGTGTTCTTTACAAAGTAAGACTAGTGGCGTGAATTTTTCTTCGATGCGATCGAGTTCAGCTTGGTAACTGTCGTCGGTATAATCGATTTCTTCAAATTTCTTTTTATCGGCGTAATTACCTGGGTTTACCCTTACTTTCTCTACTATTTTTGCTGCAATTTCTGCTGCATTAGGCGTAAAATGGATATCGGCAACCAGTGGTGTGTGGTATCCTTTTTTGACGAGTTCAGCTTTGATATTTTTTAAATTCTCTGCTTCATTTTTACTCGGAGCTGTTAATCTAACGAGTTCGCAGCCGGCGTCTATCATGCGAATAGACTGCTCAATTGAGCCTTCGGTGTCCATGGTGTCGGTGGTGGTCATGGATTGTACCCGAATCGGGTTGTCTCCCCCTAGGCGAAGTGTTCCAATTTGCACTTCTTTGGTGTTGACACGTGTTCGCTTGAAAGGGTCGAGACAATAACGCTGCATTTTCTTTTTTTAGTCTAACAAAGGTAAGGATTCAATTGTTTGTGCGTTCTTTGTTTCAAATGAATTAAATGAAGCCTCATCTGTATCATTTTTTGGTTATTGTCGTGTCCTTATTTGCCTGTCAAGAGCAGAAAAATACGGATCGGCATTCTAAGAAAATCAATTTGACTCAGCAAATCAAAGGAAAAAAGCGCCAAACGCAAGCCAAGTTAGCGCTTAAAAAACAAGATGTTGTTGTCCAACCTCTATTTATAGCGCCTGAATTTCCCGAGCCCTTGCCGCCTTACGACCCTTATGATCCATACGATCCAGTACCTTATCCAATAGATCCACCGGGGTATATTCCAGAACCAGAGCCGATTGAGCTTCAAGCAACACCCAAAACAATACGAGATAGTTTGGTCCTTTTTCCGGCTGTAGTGGCTTCATTTGACACGAATACCGCTGCGATTTATAACTATTTTGACAATAAAATAGCAGGTTCGATGGAGTGGAAATATCTTCAGGAAATTGGCGCTGAAGGAAGAATTTTTATGCGTTTATTAATCGATTCTAAAGGAATGGTTAGGGAAGTTACTTTTCTCAGGTTTGATTCTACTGAATTAGAGATTTTGAAACCGAAGTTGACTAAAGCGGCACTACAAATGCCACTTTGGATGGCTGCCAAGAATGAGAAAGGTGAACCTGTGGTTTCTGAAATTGTTTTTCCATTGCGTATCGGTTTCAAGTAAAGTTGAAAAGGCTATAAAACACAAAACCTATCAGAACTACGTTACGGTATTTCTGGGGATCCTAAGGCTACACAAGAACGGACTTTCAGCAATGCTTTGGAAAGATTTTGAGCAATTTTCATGCGCCCGTCGTAGCCGTAGTGTTCGGTAGTCCAGTTTTGGTCACTGAAGTCGAGGCCGTTTAACAATTCTAGGTTATCTACAACCGTCACACCTTTCTTTTGACCGTAGCGCTTTACCAGGAAATTGCGGTTATAGCGCATGATGAGTACGAGTTCTTTGCCGACGTATTGTTGTGCATATTCCGTGTTTTCTGCCAGTAAGTTGAGTACAAGGCGGATATTGTTCTTTTGACAAAAAGCAACAATTTCGTCAAAGTCCTTCACTCTGGGGTTGTCTGGCTTGATCTGAAAAGCATAAGATTTAACGTAGTGACAAGCTAAGGTAATTTTATCCATGTCCCATGAGCCGTCTGGTTTGGTAAAACTACCATTGGCCATGGCGTTGTCCCAGAGCCGTACAGTTGGGTAAGGTACTTTAAAAGGAAAATCAAAACGGACTTCTTCCCATTCTTTGAGCATTTCTTGCTCGCGCAATGCTGCTGGTTTGTTGTCAAATGCATTGAGTGCCATTAAAAAACGATTGGCAAGCGCTGGGTAAGGCTTGAGCAGCACCACTCCTGATTGTAAAGCACTTTCTAACTCAGAGTAGCGCCAATCTGCTCCGAAGGAGCGCACATTGAGCGTCACAACAATAGCGCTAGGGTATGGATGCCGCATATTTTTGATCCATTCTTTATAAATACCTGCATGCGTAGCAGGTTTGTTGACCGCGCCTATTCTAAATTGAGGAAGGAGGTCGTCGGTGAGTTCAGAAATTGATTTTTTAACCACATCGGTATCTCGGACGTTCATATTCGAAGACTCAGCAAAGTACAGGATTTCGTTTTTTTGCTGCTGTTTCCAAACTTCTAAAATTTCAGGACTGAATTCGCGGAGGTCTTTTTCGTAAAAGAAAAACTTATAAACACCATTCATTACAAATAGCCCAACTGAAAGCACCAAAAACCGAAACAAGAGTTTTTTGATCATTAGAATTGAAAATAAATGAAGGTAAATTTTTGTGTGCCAGAAAGCGCTAACAATAAGAAAATCAGGACAAAATAAATACTCCAACGAGCTACCAGAGGCACGCGCTCAAGAAGTTGATCAAAGCGTACTTTGCGATAGGAAAACTCAAGTATCAAAAGTAAAACCAAGGCCAGCAGCGGCGTCCAGAAGTCTAGCCAAGTTTCTTTGATTGGAGCACTCGTGTAAACTCCTTTTAATATTTGAAGTGCCGTAGTGAAGTCGGGCGCCCTAAAAAACACCCAAGCAAAACAGACAAGTAGAAAGGTACTGAGCGTGTTTGCAAAGTTTTTCAAAGGTTTTTCTAATAGTAGAAAAATGCCGTGCAATAGCCCCCAAATGATGAAGGTCCAGTTGGCGCCATGCCAAAGGCCGCTAATGCCAAATACAAAGAGTGTATTCAAGGCCCAGCGCCAGGTAGAGACGCGGTTGCCGCCGAGCGGAATATAGAGGTAATCCCGAAACCAAGTGCTGAGTGAAATATGCCAGCGCCGCCAGAATTCGCCTACGCTTTTGGCAAAATAAGGCGTTTTAAAATTGTCCATTATGTGAATGCCAAGGAGCCTTGCGCTTCCTTGTGCAATGAGTGAATATCCAAAGAAGTCGGCATAAATTTGGAATGCAAAAAAGACTAAAGCGGCAACAATTTGTAGCTGATTATATGCTGTTGGGTTGGCATAAACTTGATTGACAAACGGTGCTAATTGGTCGGCAATAACCATTTTAACAACAAAGCCAAGCAATACCAAGCGGAACCCAGCACTCAGGTTTTGGTAGTTAAGCGTTTGTGTTTTGCGGAGTTCTTCACCTAAAGTAGCGTAACGTTCTATCGGACCCGCGACCATCTGCGGAAAAAAAAGCACGTAATTGGCAAAATAGCCGAGATGTTTTTCGGCTTTTTGCTGTCCTCTGTATACCTCGATGGTGTAGCTCATCGATTGGAAAGTATGAAAAGAAAGACCAATTGGCAGGATGATTCCGAGGTCGTAATACTTGAATTCTTTGCCAAACAATGCGAAGAAATCTATCAAGGTCTGGTTGGCAAAGCCGAAGTATTTAAAGAACGCTAAAATGCCCACATTGGCAAAGAGGCTGATAAGAAGAAGTCTTTTTCGCGCTTTTCCGTGTAGTTTTTCCATCCAAATAGCAGCACTGTAGTCGATAACAATGATGGCAAATAAAACCAAGATATACTTTGGAATGAAAGCCATGTAAAACAAACAACTACTGACAAATATTAATATCCAGCGCAAGCGTTGTGGTAGCAGGTAATATAGGAGTACTACAGCCGGAAGAAAAAATAAATAATCGAGAGAATTAAAAAGCATCTGAATTTTCGCTAGCGAAAGATAGTTCAAAAAGTCGAATCCAAAGCAAAGCTTCTGTATCTTTACCTCAGCAAATGAAACGGTTTTTTACGCATCTGGACCTCAAATGGCGCTTATTAGGCCTGCTATTGTTATTGAGTTTTCTTTATGCTTTTTGGGCTCATTTTTTTGACCCGATTCAGCCCATTCACGAATGTAGAAAAGCAGATTCCCTTTCTCAAGCCCTACAGTTCATGAAAGGAGGCAACTTGTTTGAACCCAAAACAAATGCAATTTCTAATCATGGCTATCAAAATGCAGCAGCAGAGTTTCCACTTGTTTATTTCCTTATTGGTAATATTTGGCGAATAGTTGGTTACCATCTTTGGTTAGCTAAATTCTTGAGTCTTGCTTACTTGATTGGTGCGATCATTTCATTTCGAAATGTTTTGGTGTGGTTCTTTAAGGCCCAAGGTTTAACCATTCTTTTTAGTGCGCTTATTTTGAGTTCTCCGGTACTCATTTATTATGCCGATACGCTGCTTCCAAATGTGTTTTCATTTGCGAGTTTGTTGTTTGCGGCAAGTTTTTTATTTCGGTTTTTTCAAACGAAAAGCAAGTGGCATTGGTTTGTTTTCACCTTCTTTTTGGCCATAGCCGTGCTCATTAAAATTACAGCTTTGGTGGCAGTTTTGTCTTTTGTAGGCGCATTTTTCTTATTTAGTTTACATGCAGCAAATCGCTTCTATTGGAAAGACAGCAGGCTATGGTGGGTTTTGGGATCCTTATTGCTTACCTTGAGTTGTACTTTTGCTTGGTATCAATATGCAATTGCGTACAATGCCAAATATCACGCTACTATTTTTTCCACAACCATTCGGCCAATCTGGGAAGTTGATGCTGCAACACGCTGGCGCATCCTCGAATTGCTTGGCCGTGAGCATCTCAAAGAACTGATGCCGCCAATTTTAATATTGGCAAATCTATCCATAGCCATTTTCATTCTTTTTAAAACTAAGAATGCACTGTTTTTCAGGTATTGGTTGGCAATTGCTCTTATTGGTTTATTCGCCTATTTTATGCTCTGGTTTTGGGTTTTTGAAGTACATGATTACTATTTTATCGAAGCGCTGTTTTTTCCTTTGACCCTTACTGCGCTTATCTTCAAGAACCAAGCAAGCGTCTTGCCCAATTTCCGATGGAGAAAAGTATTTTTTAGTGTATTTTTCATTTGGATATTTCTCAATGTGGTGTCATTTACCCAAGTTGCGGCGGGCAAGCAGAATATTTTAGTGAAGAATACTTTTTTAACCTCGGCTTTGGTCAAAGGCAATTGGGGTTGGTTTTATTTCAACCATCGGGAGGGCTTGCAAAATATCCAAGATCAGCGCGAGGCGCTACAAAAAATCATTGCACCAAATGATACCGTTTTTTGTTTTTCAGATCCATATCCGAACGTTCATTTGACGGCAATTGACCGCATTGGTTTTAGCGGTTATGGTTACAGAAGAAACGTGAGTAATGAAGCCATGATTCGTCGATGGATACGCATGGGCGCATCAAAACTTTTACTGCTCGAACAAGATACAGCAAACGAACTTATCAAGCCCTATTTGACAAATTGTTTGTATCACCAAAAAAAGGTAATGGTTTTTGAGTTAAGCGCTGTTGCGCGCTAGGTTTAATTCGATAAAAAAGGTTGTGCCTTCACCTAAAGCACTCTGGAAGCGTACTTTTCCGTTGTGTTTTTCTATGATTTGTTTGACTACACTGAGTCCAATGCCTGAACCTGAAGATTTCGTTGTAAAATAGGGGGTGAATATTTGTTCTTGTTGTTCCGAAGCAATACCGACGCCATTGTCTTGAATTTGAATTTTTACCTTGTCATTTTCGGTGTGTAATTGAACAATAATGAGCGCGGAATCGTTGGTTTCTGTTGCTTGTTTGGCATTCAGTAGTAAGTTGTGGAAGACTTGACTTAGCATGTCTTTGTCTGCATTGACCCATACTAAATTCTCAGCTGCTTGAAACTGAATAAGCGCAGCGGTTTCATCAAACAAATTAACAGCTTGTGCAATGAAAACATTGAGTTCAATGTGCTCAAAAATGGGTTCTGGTAATTTAGCGAAACGCGCAAATTCGTTGGCCATTCTGGCTAAGGTGTCAATTTGTTCAATAAGACCGGGCAAGGTTTTTTGGGCAAGTAGCTTCACATCGGTGTCATTGGCATCGAGTTTTCTGAGCAAATGCTGAATATGAAGCTTCATGGGGGTCAATGGATTTTTTATCTCGTGGGCAATTTGTTGTGCGAGCTCGCGCCAAGCACTTTCGCGTTCGCTGCGCGCAATCTGGCCTGCCGCCGACTCTAATTCGGCTAGCTTTTCGTTGTAGGCTTTCACGAGTGCACCAATTTCGTCGTCGTTTTGGTACGAGATTTTTTGATTGCTTTTACCTAGCTCTAGGTTGCGCACAGAACGCGCAACAGTTTGCAATGGCCCAATTAGCCAGTTGCTCACCACTAATGCGATAAGTACAGACAACGCCAACAAAAGAATAAAGACATTAATTGCCGCCCTGAAAAACTGTTCAATTTGCTGTTCATATGCTTCTTGTTGTCCGAAGAGCTGTAAATTGATAAACCCAATTTGCTTGAGTTGCTGGTTCATAATAGGCAAATAGGCACTGCGGTAACTAAGTTTACCTATCTGATCTTGATGCGAAAAATAACTTTGATTTTCGCCAATAAGCGCATCCATTGCCCGAGGATTCATATGTTCGCCAATAAGGCCGTAAGCAAAAAGTTTGGGACGAGAAGAAGCAATTAAAAATCCATCGCTATCGAAAACAAAAAGGTCGGTTTTGAAAACGTTTGACAAGCGTGCCAGTTTTGTCTCAAGTCCTTTGGAAATTTTTGTTTGATCTAGCGTATCCAGCAGAAAAGTTTGACTGCGCAATTCAGCCTGAACTGCACTAAGTTTCTCGCGCAGGGCTTGCTGAGAATACGTATCGAATTGTTTGCCAATGAAAAGCGTGCTCCCTAAACCATATAAAAACAAGGAGACAGCTAAAATCAGTAGAAAGGCGAGTTGAACTTTAAAAGACAGCGACCACTGTAAGCTTTTTTCGTCAAAAATGGTTTTAGAAATATTATTTGCTAGAAGGATCAAACCCCAAAAAACAAACATAAAAGCAAAGCTCGTGACATTGGTCAGCCAGCTTGTCAATTCGGATGAAATGATAATTGCAGATCCTTTATGGCGCTGCACAATGATATGAGAATATCCATTCATTTCAAGGTAGTCTTGATTTTTGGTAGCAAAAGAAGAAAGCGAATTCGGATAGTTATAAGCCCCCGTCTGATGTATGAGTCTTCCTTCTGCATATTTGCCTATTGCATAAGATTCCAAACTATTAGAAATACCGGCCTGATCAGAAATAAGTAGTCTTGGGAAACCTATTTCCTCGGGGATCCGTTTAGAAATAAGCGTAATACCGATGGATTTATCCTCGGCCAATTTAAGTAGAATGACATAACTTAAACCCTCTTCTTCATGGGGCATAAAATACAGGCCATCTTGAATATCAGAGGCCTGTCCGTGTTCTTTTACCAAATCTTTTAAACGACTCAATTGATTCGTGTCTGTGCCGAAACAAGGTTTTTGTGCTGCGTCATAGATATCTGCTGTAATTTCAAAACCATCCCAAACTCCAGTAAAAAACTTTTGAGTGATCAGGTGCTCAAAGCCAACCTTTGTAAATTGCTTTTTGAGGGAGTCAAAAGACGTGAGTAACCATTTTTCTTCAGCTATATTTGGAGCGACCTGTGAGTAGGCGAGTTCTAAATTAATATTGCGTTCAATGGAGAGCTGTTGGGCAAAAAGCCTGCGGTTATCAATGTCTTTCTTTGCTTGTAAATCTTGCAAATAAAAAGATATAATTGCCGCGTTAATAGAGAGCAAGAGCAGCTGGCTACTCAATCTTCGCCAGGTAGATTTGTTCGTTTTCTGAAAAGCGAGAAGGAGGAGAATATTACTTAGCGGTAAAAAATTGATCCAATTTTGAGTACTTACAAGTAAATACACAAAAGGAACGCTCAGAAAGATAATTTTGAGCAGGGGCTGATTGAACCATTTAAGGTTTCGATTGAGTTGGGCAGCAATATAAACTGTTTGTTGAAAGCTGTATAAGTACAAACCAATGAGTGCGAAGAAAAAATAAGAACTTAAGCGGAGCTCAAAAAGGTGCTCAAAACTTAACGGAATATTGGAATGCTCAATTACAATTTGTAATTGCTGCAAAACCCACAGCCACCATAGAATAGGAAAAATCAGAGAAATTTTATGCACCCATGTATGCGAACTGAATCGGATGAGGGCACTAATAATCCGCAATCCAAAAACAATAAATATGCTATTAACACAAAAAGCAAAAAAGTCAGGATTCCATTCATTAAATGCAAATAAACCTGCAGAAAACCAGTCATTTGACTGCCAAGAAGGCGGCCAAGAAAGTTCGTAAAGAATGATGCGCACTACGACGAGACCAAGTAACAAAAGTAGGTTGCCAATCCAGTTCTTCGCGTAGTATTTCTGTAATTGGTAGGTAAATAGAAAAATCCCGATCAGAATAAAAAAAGCGCCCCAACTTCCTTCGTTGGCACCGTTATCATGCGGAAGGGGACTGGCATAGAAAACAACGTTTTTATGGCTATCAACTATTGCTTGCTTCTTTTCTCCGTTTAAGCTCACGGAGAATTGTTGCTTCCAAAATGAAGGGTTTGCAACACTTAAATAGGCATTGCTAAATTCGTAGGATTTCAGCATGCAAAAACTAACACAACAGGTGAGGTCTTCATTTTGAACAGTATGACTGAAATAGTAGCCGTTGTTCAGTTTAATGAGACCCTTTCCAGGAAAAATCGCTGTTTTATAGCGCCCAATAGGCAATTGATTGCTATTCCAACCAAAGAGAACGTCTTTTTGATATAAATGATATGTAAGTTCTTTGGATTTTGGTAATTCTTTACCTTTTTTAACTTGACTTAGAATTTCTTTGGCATATAAATGGCTCTCGTTTTCAAGTTGTGTAAAACGCTCTTGAATCGAAGCAATCGAGAAACGCTCGGCTTGTTGGTAAAGGTAGGCGCCGATTCCAAAAAACAAAAATACCAGCCCTAATAGACTAAATTTCCAAGCCTTAATAAAAGCAGTAATTGCGTTCATCATAAAAAGCGATCAGGTACCAAGGTACGCAGTTGTTCGCTTAAACGCAAGAAATCGGCGTCGGCACGGTGGTCATTAGCATAAATAAAACTAGCGGCGTCGCGGTAGGGTTCAATATATTGCTCATAACAAGGCAACACATGGTTTTCCCATTGGTAGATGATTTCTGTGCGTTTGTAACCTCTGGTTTCTTGATCGCGGTAGATACGGCGGTCTAGTTGAGTTGCGTGGTCGACATCTACAAAGATGCTGAAATCTAGTTGTTTAAAAACTTCTGGATAGTGCAGCGTGAAAAGGCCTTCTACAATAATGAGGTCGCTAGGTTGGATGGTGAGCAAAACACTTTTGTTGCCTTGTACATTAAAGAAGTATTCGCGGACTTCTATCGGATTACCGGCAACTAATTGTTGAAGATCCGAGATGAGTTTGTGTTGGTCTAGTGCAGTTGGAAGATCAAAATTGACAATGCCATTTGCGTCTTTTGCCTGTTGTTCAATTGGCAAATAGTAATTATCCATTGAGAAAACAGCAGTAGAGGCACCTTGAAGAGTTTCAGCCAAACGATTTAGAAGTGTTGTTTTACCAGCTCCGCTTCCGCCACAAATTCCGACAACAAATGGTTTACTCATCAGACAAAGATACAACTAAAGTGTTTCTTTTTTCGTCCTGAGGTCGCGTTGTATGGCGCAAAAAACACTATTTTCGGTGCTTCAAACAAATAAAGTGATGACTATGAAAACTCTTTATACATTTCTCCTTCTTATTTTCTTCGGGTCTGCTTTTGCTCAAGTACAAGGTTTAGGCGGTGTGCCTAAGTCGACCAAACTTTTTGTCGATCAAAAATCAATTCAGCAATGGTTATTTGCTGAGCCTGATATTGCGCAGCTTCAGGCCGAAGATGCCCTAACCGATGACCAAGGACTTGCACCATGGCGCTTTGGTTACAACAATTACACAAATCTGAATAATACCAACTCGGGTCAATGGGTAGAGCTTGCCAATGGCGCCCGCATTTGGATGCTGCGTGTGAAATGTCAAAATGCATTAACAGTCAATCTTACGTTTGAACAAACTTCAATTCCTGAAGGTAACCAGCTTTTTGTTTATAATCCGGCAAAAGATTTTATTCTAGGTGCCTTCACCCAGCAACACATCTATGATGGTCAGCTCGGAACCGAGCTCATTCCCGGACAAGAAGTAGTGCTCGAATATTATGTAGCGCCTACTAATAACGTTGGCCATGTGCAAGTAGCAGTAGTTACACACGGCTATCGTACCGCTACTGAATATATGGAAAAAGCGTTTGGAAGCTCTGGTTCTTGTAACATGAATGTCAACTGCCCTGACGGCTTACCTTGGACTCAACAACGCAACAGCGCAGTTATGTTAGTATCTGGAAGCAGCGGTTTTTGTTCAGGTGCGCTCATCAACAATACGCAAAATGACGGCAAGCCATACGTGCTAACTGCCAATCATTGCTATAGCAATCCTGCAACATGGGTTTTCCGTTTCAATTGGCAATCTTCAACTTGTTCTAATCCTGGTTCGTCTCCAACCTTTCAGTCACTTAGCGGAGCCGTTTTACGTGCTCGCCGTACCCCTTCGGATTTCTGTTTAGTTGAAATTACAGGAGGGCTTGTAAATGGCACTGTACCGCTCGATTACAACCCGTTTTTTTCTGGTTGGGATAACTCAGGTGTTATTCCAACATCGACAGTTTGTATACATCATCCGTCGGGCGATATCAAGAAAATATCTTTCGATGACAATCCGCCTTCTATTTCGCAAGGAATGGGCTCAACGGAAGCAAATTCTACCTGGACAATACAATGGGACCGCAATACTACCACAGAAGGGGGCTCATCTGGGTCTCCGTTATTCGACCAAAGCCACCGCATCATTGGCCAACTTTGGGGTGGAGGAGCATCTTGCCAAAACTTGAGTGCACCCGATTATTATGGAAGAGTATCTAGTTCATGGGAGCCAGCAGGAAGTAACAGCACTAATCAGTTAAAATACTGGCTAGACCCAACTAACTCAGGTGCTGCATTTATTGATGGTTTCGATCCAAACAATACTTCTACCGTCGCACTAGATGCTGCCGTTTCTGGTGCAAATTTAACAGAGCAGGCTATTTGTGGATCAGACTTTTTACCAACTGTATCGCTCATGAATGTTGGCACAAGTACCCTTACGAGTGTACAAATCAATTACCAAATAGATAATGGCGCTATGCAACAATACAACTGGGCTGGTTCATTGGCACAATGGCAAGCCCAAGTAATTACGCTGCCAAGTGTGCAACTAGCACCAGGGGCTCATACTTTCGTGGCTACAGTGAGCGCTCCGAAC
>JACCDH010124967.1_pt1 | contig 12276 bp, 7 predicted proteins | sample 7442481 | NCBI WGS metagenome assembly JACCDH01 (sample SAMN15323433, study PRJNA562643) | freshwater metagenome | isolation source: river surface water | place: USA:Blue River Watershed | collected 2017-08-15
ATGCAATTTCATCTTAAACATCCTAAAGTGGCTGTTGCGGTTTGTGAAAGAAGAATTGAAGCCATTCCTCAACTGATACAGGATGTGCCGGATATACAAGCAATTATATTAGACGATGCATTTCAACATCGTGAAATTATTGCTGGATTTAATATCCTGCTCACAGACTATAATAATTTGTATTGCGATGATATCTTTTTCCCAACTGGGGATTTAAGAGACGAAAGAAAGTCGGCAAAAAGAGCTGATATCATCGTTGTAACTAAATGTCCTTCTAACTTGTCGGAAGAAGAGCGCGCTGAGATCATTGAAAAACTCTATCCTGCGCAGCATCAAAGTATATTTTTTACTTGCATTGCCTATGAGACTCCTTATCATATCTACAAAACAAATGATCAGTGGGTACTGACCCTAAGAGATGAGGTATTACTAGTATGTGGTATTGCCAATCCTTTGCCCTTAAAATCATATTTACACGAACACACACATACGTATTATCAAATTAGTTATAGTGATCATCATATCTTTTCAATTGAAGATTTAAATGAAATCAAAGAAAAATTTGATCAAATAACATCAAATAGCAAGATAATTTTAACCACAGAAAAAGACGCAGTTAGATTAGTCAAATACACAGAAGAGTTGCAAGATCTCCCTTTATATGTATTACCTATAAAACCTCATTTCTTATTTGAAGGAGAAGCAGCATTTAATAAATTGGTTACTGGTTATCTAGCACAATTTTATACCAACCAACATGGGAACTAAGAAGCACAACAACAAAAAAGCAACCTCTAATAAATCGACCAAAAAATCGACTAAAAAAACACATAGCACCACTAAGCAAACTAATTTGGCTACTACCTATAGAGGCATACTTGACATAGCAAAATCCGGAATGGGTTTTGTAATAGTACCTACTTTAGAAAATGATATCCTTGTTTTTCCAACGGATTTCAATACCGCTTTAAAAGGGGATGAGGTAGCCGTAAAAATCACAAAAATTAGACAAGGCTCTGGTAAGAAAGAAGGAAAAGTAGTAGAAGTTTTAAAACGTAAACAAGTTTCTTTTGCAGGTACAATGCAAGTAATGGAAAAGACGGCTTTTTTTATACCAAGTAGTATCTATCCAATGCCTGACATTTATGTTCCCATGAATAAATTAAAGGGAGCTAAAGACAAGGATAGGGTCATTGTACAATTAACAAAGTGGGAAAATGCCAATCGTAAACCTGAAGGAGAGGTAGTAAGCGTATTTACGCCAGAGCAGGAGAATGATTTAGCCATGAAATCCATTGTCGCAGAAGCAGGATTTACGCTTGAATTTAGTGAAGAAACGTTGGCATTTGCGAGATCACTTTCGGATAAAATTGGGGAACAAGAAATTGCCAAGAGAAAGGACTTTAGGAAGGTATTAACTTTTACCATTGATCCGGTGGATGCGAAGGATTTTGATGATGCTATTTCTTATCAAAAATTAGCAAACGGGCATATTGAAATTGGAGTGCACATTGCAGATGTAAGTCATTATGTCCAACCTGATACCGCAATAGATAAAGAAGCTTATGAGAGAGCGACTTCGGTATATTTACCCGATAGAGTATACCCAATGCTTCCTGAAAGAATATCCAATGAATTATGTTCATTAAGACCCCATGAAGAGAAATTAACCTTCTCAGCAACTTTTGAAATTAATGAGCAGGGACATATTGTGGATACCTGGTATGGCAAAACGATTATTTATTCTGACCGACGTTTTACCTATGAACAAGTACAGGAAATAATAGAAACAAAACAGGGGGATCATGCCAATGAGATATTGTGGCTATTGGATTACACCCAAAAATTAAGAAAGGCTCGATTTGATGGGGGTGCCATTAATTTTTCATCACAAGAGGTTAGATTTACCTTAGATGAAAAAGGAAAACCAATCGGAATCACCGTAAAAGAAAGTAAAGAATCCCATCAATTAATTGAGGAATTGATGCTTAAAGCCAATCAATTGATTGCTGAAAAAATGGGTCATATCAAAATTAAAAAAGAATTAATTCCTTTTCCATATCGTGTGCATGATCAACCTAATGAAGATAAATTAGCTCCATTTGTAGCTTTTGCTAAATCACATGGTTATCCTTTTGATATTAGCAGTCCAGAAAATATTGCACATAGTTTTAATGCTTTAATGTTAGCAGCACATGGTAAACCAGAACAACATGTTTTAGAACAATTGGGTATTAGAACCATGGCAAAAGCAGTGTATACTTCGAATAATATTGGTCACTATGGTTTAGGTTTTGAATACTATTGTCATTTCACTTCACCCATCCGTCGTTACCCTGATGTAATGGTACATAGAGTTGTTCAATCTGTATTATTGGGCAATCCAATGAATGATGCCGCTATGGAAGAAAAATGTGCCCATTGTAGTGAAAGAGAACGTGCAGCGATGGAAGCGGAAAGAGCTTCCAATAAATACAAGCAGGTTGAATTCATGAGTCAGTTCCTGGGTCATACTTTTGAAGGTGTTATCAGCGGTGTTTCCAGTTTTGGATTCTTTGTGGAAACGGTAGAACATAAATGCGAGGGTTTGGTTAGTATTACCACCTTGTCTCGTATGGATGACTTTAGATTGGTGGAGTCCAGTTATTCTTTAGTTGGATTAAGATCGGGTCGTAAATTTGCTATGGGAGATAAAGTATGGGTGAAAGTAGTAGCTGCTAATTTAGAGAAACGCCAGTTAGATTTTGAATGGGAACCCAATAAATAAAGGAAAATCAACCTGCAATTCAATAAAATAAAAGCGGCTACCTAGAGGCTTTTATGTTTAGCAATCATTTTCTGTAAAAGCAATGCCTGCATCAGCAAGCGATTTTAAGACTGGTTGGTAAATACTTGGATCTGTGGGTATATGCAAGCCAGAAAGGGTAATTTCTCCTTTTAAATAAGCGCAAACACCCATTGCCAGGGGCAAACCAACTGTGGTGGCCATGGCAGTTTGTATTTCATTTTTGCCGATTAAGACTAAACTACTTTGTACATTTTTAGTTTCATTTCCCAATGCATAGGTTATTTCATGTATCATTACGACCATATCCTTATCTTCTGCTGACAATTTCCATTTGTTTTCCAGTAACCATTGTAATATGGTGGCATTGGATGTTTTTACAGCGTCTGGTATCCTGATCTCTTCTTCCAATCCAATGAACAATAGTTGCTCTTTCAGGAGTTTGTCTTGAAGCATTTGATAGTAGGAATGCTCAAGTTGATGTTGCTTTAAATGTTGAAAAAACCATCCTTTAATCGTTTCATTTTCTTTTAAATTAATCCCATTTTCATTGGTCAAATCCAATTGAATAATGGCATCCCAGCCACTACAAAATTGAGGATGCCTTAAAGTAGTTCTAACAAAATCTTTAACCCCATTTAAAGCATAGGTTTCGATATAAGGTAAAGAATTTCTATTGGGATAATAGGAGAGGCATCCAATTCCAGGAACTTGTATCTGAGGTGCTTGATGAAATAATTTTTCATATGGCAATGATTGGGTTTGCCCATTCTCTACAAAAACCGCGCCCCCTTTACCTGCTAAAATGATATTGCGGGGATTCCAGCTAATTTTATAATGCCAGGGATTCGTATCACTTTCTGGAGCAATTAAACCGCCGCAATGGGACTTAAAATGGGTTATAACACCCCCTTTATTTTGAATTCGGTGTATTAATTCCATTGCGCTCATATGATCTATCCCAGGATCAAGCCCCATTTCGCATAAAAACAATAATTTTTTAGCTATCAATTCAGCTTCCAAAGACTTCATTTGTGCATCCACATAGGAAGCGGTAAATAGTGGTTTTTGAAACTGCAAGCAATCTATTGCCACTTTCGCATGCAAGAAAGGGGGTAACATAGAAACTACTAAAGTAGATTGCTGAATATGAGTGGCTCTTAGTGCTTCATTTTCGATGTCAAAACCAATGGCATGGCCATTTTTAGCGTTATTCCATTTATTGACGGCTACCGTTTCGTTCGCATCAGCAAGGACAATGTACCAATTCATTTCGACTGCTTTTTGTTGCAGATAATCGATTAAAACACTGGCTGATTTACCCGCTCCAAGAATCAATATTTGAGGTTGCATACCGCACTTAATTTTTACATTAGAACTGTTTCAGAATTAACCACTTAAAGTTAGGTTTTATTACCCACAATTAGCCCTAAAACTGTGGATAAATGGGTGTTAAATTAACCCCAAAATTTGATCAAAAAAGTAGGGTAAAAGTTATCTTCGTAACTAGTCCGTTGAGGTAAAATTTACCCTCATCATTTGACGAAAAGAAAGTAAAATATATGGAAGACAATTTGAATGAAAATTTAGGAGCTGAACAGACTCAAGACAATGATCGTGTCATTAGAGTCAACATTGAGGAGCAAATGAAAACCTCTTATATCGACTATTCTATGTCGGTGATTGTAGGTCGTGCGTTGCCAGATGTTAGAGATGGTTTTAAACCGGTTCACCGTCGTGTTTTATTCGCGATGCATGAGTTGGGGAACAATAGCAATAAGCCTTATAAAAAATCAGCGCGTATTGTTGGTGAAGTAATGGGTAAGTTTCACCCGCACGGTGACACTGCCATTTATGACACCTTAGTGCGTATGGCACAAGAATGGACCATGCGTTACAAATTAGTGGATGGCCAGGGTAACTTTGGTAACCAGGATGGTGATCCGCCAGCAGCAATGCGATATACGGAAGCGCGTTTACAACGTATTTCCGAGGCCATGTTGGATGATTTAGAAAAAGATACCGTAGACTTTCAATTAAACTTCGATGATAGCTTAGAAGAGCCTAGTGTACTTCCTACACGTATTCCTCAATTATTGGTAAATGGATCATCAGGAATTGCGGTAGGTATGGCGACTAACATGCTTCCTCATAATTTGGGCGAAGTAGTAGATGGTTGTATTGCCTATATCGACAATCGTGATATTACTGTTGAAGAATTAATCAACTACGTGAAAGCACCCGATTTCCCTACTGGTGGTGTGATATACGGTATGGAGGGTGTGAAACAAGGTTTAATGACTGGTCGTGGTCGTGTCGTATTGCGTGGAAAATGCAATGTGGAGACTAAGGCCAATGGTCGTGAAATGATTGTGATTCATGAAATCCCTTACCAAGTAAATCGTGATAATTTAACTGATCGTATTGGTCAATTGGTTGTTGATAAAACCATCGAAGGTATTTCTCATGTAAACAACGAGAGTAACAAACGAGAAGGAACCCGTATTGTTATTGAATTAAAGAAAGACGCTGTAGCACAGGTTATCATTAACCAATTGTATAAGTATACCGAATTACAAACTAGTTATGGTATCAATAATGTAGCCTTGACCAAAGGACGTCCTAAAATCATGAACCTAAGAGATTTAATCTCTGAGTTTATTGAGTTTAGAATGGAAGTAGTGATTCGTCGTGCTAAATTTGAATTGAGAAAAGCAGAAGAAAGAGCTCATATTTTAGAAGGGTATTTAATTGCATTAGATCATTTAGACGAGGTCATCCGTTTAATTAGAAATTCAGCAAATCCAGATGCTGCAAAAGAAGCCTTAATCTCGGCAGGATGGGGTATTTCAGAGATCCAAGCCAAAGCAATTTTAGAATTAAGATTGCAACGTTTAACGGGCATGGAACGTGAAAAAATTAAAGAAGAATTTGATCAATTGATGAAATTAATCGCTTCATTAAAAGAATTATTAGGAAGCGAGCATTTACGTTTTGAATTAATCAAAACTGAATTATTAGAAGTAAAAGAAAAATTCGGAGATGAGCGTAAAACTGAGATTCAATATTTAGCGGATGAAATGCGCATTGAAGATTTAATCGAAGAAGAAGATGTAGTAATTACCATTTCTCACCTAGGTTATATCAAACGTACTTCAGTTTCTGAATACCGTCAACAAAAACGAGGAGGTCGCGGTGCCATTGGTTCTAAGACACGTGAAGAAGATTATGTAGAACATTTATTTATTGCTTCTACACATGATACCATGTTGTTCTTTACCGAAAAAGGAAGGTGTTTCTGGATGCGTGTTTATGAAATTCCAGAAGGAGAGAAGACCAGTAAGGGTAGAGCCATCCAAAACTTAATTCAATTGCCGCCAGATGATAAAGTAAAAGCCATTATTGAAGTACGTAAGTTGGATGATAAAGAATATGTAAATAATCACTATATCATTTTATGTACTAAGAAAGGAATCATCAAGAAAACTTGTTTGGAAGAATTTAGTCGTCCAAGAGTTTCTGGTGTGAATGCCATTACCATTAACGAAGGAGATGAATTATTAGCAGCTCGTTTGACCGATGGTAATAATGAAGTGATGATGGCGATTAAGTCGGGTAGAGCGATTCGCTTCCCAGAAGAAAAAGTAAGACCAACAGGTCGTGGTGCCATTGGGGTAGCAGGTATTGAAGTAGACGACGAAACAGATGAAGTAGTTGGGTTGGTTTGCGTAAGCCGTGAAGACAAAGACCGCACTATATTAGTAGTAAGTCAACAAGGCTTTGGTAAACGTACTCCAATTGATGAATACCGTATTACCAACCGAGGTGGTAAAGGAGTTAAAACCATTAACGTAACAGAGAAAACAGGTAGCTTGGTTGGTTTAATGGATGTATTAGATTCTGATGATTTAATTATTACTTGTAAATCAGGAGTAACCATTCGTACCAGTATCAATGAAATTCGTGAAGCGGGTAGAGCAACTCAGGGTGTAAAATTAATCCGTTTAGACGAAGGAGATGAAATAGCTGCTACTTCAAAAATTGGGGATCAAGGAGAGGATCCGGAAACTGAATTAGCAGAAGGTGAAGCTGATTCGAACGCGACTGATACGAGTGCTAGCGAAAATAGTACATCGGAAGATGCATCTATTGATGATACCTTGGATAATTCAGGTGATAATACTCCAGCAGAATAATTAATAAAAACTAAAAATAATTTTATACTAAAAACGAGAAATATGAAAAGGATTATAGCAGTCTTGGTTTTAATGGTTGCTTTTCAAGTAGCAAAAGCGCAGGACTTTAAAAAAGTACAAACCAATATTCTAATTGGTCAGTATGAAGCGGCCAAAGGAGAATACGATAAACTTGTCAGTAAAAAGCCAGCTGCAGCTACTACGGCAGAAGGATATTATTGGAAAGCAAAAATATTCAGTGGTCTACATAAAGATGCTGCTAAAAATCCAGATGCTTTTGGAATATTGAAATCTGCTTTAATTGAGTATATCAAATTAGATCAAGCTACTAATTATGCCCTTGCTAAGGAAAATGGACAAGATCCATTCTTTGATGTATATAGTAAAAGTTTCAAGGACGGAGTAGGTGCTTTTAATGAAAAACAATGGAAAGACGCTGCCACTCATTTTGAGTCAGCGGTTGAATTTAGTGATATCATTTTCTCTAATGGATGGTCTAGTTCTAAGCAAAAATTTGATACCATTTCATTAGTGTATGCAGGATATGCCAACCAAAATGCCAATAATCATGATAAAACATTGGTTTTTTATAAGCGATTGGCAGATGCTAAAATTTCAGCTGCAGAATATGTAGACATTTATAGATTTATTCTAGTTAAAGCAATTGACGCTAAAGATAAAGCTGGTTTTGACACCTATTTAAATATAGCTTCAGAAGTGTATCCTACAGAAAATTGGAATGATTATAGCACTGATTATATAGACAAGAACTTTAGCATGGATGACAAAGTCGCCCTTTATGAGCAAAAATTAACCTTAGGCAACATGAAAGAGGCTGATTATCAAATGTTTGGCGATATGTTCATGACTGCCAAGTCAGATGATCCTAAATTAAGCACTTATGTTGCCAAAGCGGCAACTGCTTATACCAAAGCTTTCGAATTGAACCCTAAAAACTTTGCAGCAGCCTTTAATATCGGTATTGCTACTTATAACCAATTCGTAGCCTTAGACAATAAATATGATGATAATATTCGTGCTTTACAACAGTTAAATGCGGGTAAAGCAGCAGCAACACCAAAGGACGCAAAAAAGAAACCAGCCTTTGAATTGGCATTTAAAGCACAAATTGACTCTGTAAAGAAACTAAATTTAGCCTTAGAGCCACAAATCAAAGAGAAAGTAGATGTAGCCATTATCTGGATTACGAAAGCCTTTGATGTGGTGAAAGACAAAGAAAAGTTGGACCGTGCAGAGAAAAATGTTGCGGGTAGATCGGTAGACTTTTTAGCCACTTTATATGCTTATAAAAGAGATAAAACGCGCGGTAAAGACCAAAAAGCATCTGATGAATTCGATGCTAAGTACAATCAGTTCGATAAACTACACGACAAGTATAACTAGTATATACGATAACCCTCGAGCAATCGGGGGTTATCTTGTTAATATCTATTTAACATAATGTTAATTATAAGAAAATAAATAGGTAATCAAGGAAAGCTTATTCAATTGAAAATGAGGATGGTATTGCCTATATAGATAATTATTGCTATTTTGTATATCTAAACGATTCGCATATGCCTACCAATGTAAGTAGAAGAAAATTTGTACAAGATGCTGGTTTAACAACCATGGCATTAGGTTTAAGTCCGCAGTTTATCAAAGCACAATCCAGTGCTAAAAAAGACAAAGTTAGATTAGGTATTATTGGTACAGGTTACCGTGGTCAAAATCATATTGAAATGCTTATCCAACGCACAGATACGGTAATTGTAGCCTTTGCCGATCCTGATAAGCAAATGCTGGCCGATGCTCAAAAGATACTTAAAGACGCTAACCGTCCGGCAGCCATTGAATATAGTAATGGAAAAGAAAATTACAAACAACTCTTGCAACGAACTGATATTGATGCAGTTATAATTGCTACTCCCTGGGAATGGCATATTCCACAGACTTTAGAAGCCCTAAAGAATGGCATTATCCCTGGTGTTGAAGTTTGCGGAGCGATTAAGCTTACAGATTGCTGGGATATTGTAAATGCGAGTGAAAAAACGGGCATACCTGTCATGTGTTTAGAGAATGTGTGCTATAGACGTGATGTATTGGCCGTATATAATATGGTAAGAAAAGGGATGTTTGGTGAATTATTACACTTACAAGGGGGCTATGAGCATGATTTAAGGGGTGTTAAGTTTAATGATGGTAAGACAGCTTATAATTCAGGCGTAGAATTCGGGGAAAAAGGACTAAGTGAAGCAAAATGGAGAACCAACCACTCCTTATATAGAAACGGGGAATTATACCCAACCCATGGTTTAGGCCCTGTAGCCATGATGATTGATATTAACCGTGGCAATATGTTGACGAGATTATCATCGGTTGCAACTAAAGCAAGAGGTTTACATAAATATATAGTTAACCATCCACAAGGTGGTGAAAATCACCCTAATGCGAAATTAAAATTTAAGTTAGGTGATATTGTAACCACCACCATCCAAGCCCATAATGGGGAGACCATATTATTAACCCACGACACCAATTCTCCTCGTCCTTATAATTTAGGCTTCCGCGTTCAGGGTACCCAAGGATTATGGCAAGACTTTAGTTCAGGTGCATTTAATGCAGGACATATTTATATAGAGGGCGTTTCTAAAAGAGCCCATGTTTGGGAAAATCCGGAGACCTATTTAAAAGAGCATGACCACCCATTATGGAAACGATTTGAAAAAGATGCCGAAGGTGCCGGACATGGAGGGATGGACTTTTTTGTGGTGAATGCATTTATTGAATGTATCAAAAGACAGGTGGCCTTTCCTTTAGATGTATATGATATGGCAACTTGGTACGCTATTACCCCACTTTCTGAAAAATCCATTGCAGAACAGGGTCAGGTTCAGGTAATCCCAGATTTTACGCGTGGCAAATGGAAAAACAGAAAACCTGATTTTGCTTTCGACGATCAGTATTAGTAATTATTTTAATTCGTTATAGACTTCCAACAGTCTAATTTGATTGAGGGCCCGAACTTTGTTTTGGCCCTCATATTTTGCCCCATAGTAAACATCTTGGTTCAAATGATCGGTCAAAAAACGAAGCGCTTGCATGTAAATCATAAATTGGCCCCCAAAAAAAACATGGTCTAGTTCAAAACTGGAAAGTTCATTTTCCATTTGGGCTAAATAACCAGATTGTAAGGCTTGCCATTTTAATGCGTCTACTTGAATGAGGTCTAAATTTGCCTCCTCTTCAGAAACAGTGCATAAGCAAGTTCTACACATATCTCCTATATCGCTGATGAAATATCCTGGCATTACGGTGTCTAGATCTATTACACAAACCGCCTTTTCAGCCCCATTTTCATTTGTAAAGAGTACGTTGCTTATTTTGGTATCATGATGGGTGACCCTTAGCTTGGAGGCTGGATCTTGGATGAATTTTTCGTATTTATCTACAATCCAACGGTGAGATTTCAAATAAGCAATCGCTTCTTTCAGAGCAGCCATTCTTTGAGGATGACCTTGGAGTAAGGCCTCCTCAAATTGTTGGTAGCGTAAACTTAAATTATGAAAATTGGGTAAGGTGACTTTTAGGGATTGCATATCCAAGCCCTTCAGTACCTGGGTGAATTTTCCAAATTGTGCGGCTGCTTCTTTCGCTTGGATTGGATTTTCTAAAACAGTTAATGCGTAGGCATCTATCTGAAGAAATGCTCTATAATACTTACCCTCCCACTCTAGTAAGGTCTCCCCCATTTTTGTTGGGACAAGATGCGTAAATAAGTAGTCGGGGTTGTTATTTTGAATATAAGCCCCAATGGTATTGATGTTATGGTCAATCGCTGCTGGATCCTTGAAAATGGCATGATTGATTGTTTGTAAAATATAATTTCCAGTAGTTGTTTCAACCCTATAAGTGCTATTAATCAGCCCTTGATGTAGTTGTTCCCACTTCATTACCTTCCATCCATATCGTTCAAAAATGCTTTCCATATTTAATTCTTAAATGTACATAAATAGGCTGAATCTTCGTAATTTCAGAATTCATTTAAGTGAATTTGAATATGAGCATTCATCGTCGTCAATTTATCAATTTAAGTAGTCTAGGCCTTGCCGGTTTTACCTTACAGGGTTTTGTAAATAAAGATGCAGCAAAAGTGCAAAAGCCAATTGTGATTGCTACTTGGGATGCAGGAATTCAAGCCAATAAAGGGGCTTGGGAAGTATTAAGTAAAGGAGGATCTGCATTAGATGCCGTTGAAAAAGGAGTCATGGTCACAGAAGATGAAATTAGTTGTTGTGTAGGTTTAGGTGCCAACCCAGATAGAGATGGACACGTAACTTTAGATGCATCCATCATGGATCATGAATTTAATTGTGGTAGTGTTGCCTTTTTGGAAAAAATAAAACATCCCATATCTGTGGCCAGAAAAGTGATGGAAAAAACACCCCATGTAATGTTAGTTGGAGAGGGTGCTCAACAGTTTGCACTGTCTCAAGGATTTACTTTAGAATCAGGAAAACTTTCCAATTCAGCAGAGAAAGCCTATCAAAATTGGTTGAAAAAATCAGAATACAAACCCGTTATCAATATAGAAAGACAGGGTTCAACGAGTCAATTAGCGGATCAATTTAAAGCCCCCAAAAAATTAAGCAATGGAGAATGGAATCATGATACCATTGGAATGGTGGCATTAGATTCGAATGGAAACTTAAGTGGAAGTTGTACCACAAGTGGTGCTGGATTTAAATTAAGAGGACGTGTTGGCGACTCCCCTATTATTGGTGCAGGTTTATATGTAGACAATGAGGTTGGTGCAGTAGTAGCTACCGGACAAGGCGAAGATGTAATTAGAGTAGCGGGTGCGAGTGCAGTGGTGGAACATATGCGACAAGGTAAATCGCCTCAAGAAGCCTGTAGATTGGTAGTTGAAAAAATTAAACGCATCAAAAAAGAGAAAGCAAAAGATATTCAGGTTTGTTTTATCGCGCTGAATAAACAAGGTGAGCATGGAAGTTATGCATTGCATACTGGATTTAATTATGCAGTTCAAAGTTCAGAAGGTAGTCAATTAGTAGAATCCCCATTTAGTATTTAATGAAAGCAATGCCTAATCAACCTATCCTTTTAGAAGTAGCCGTATTTTCAATTGAGGCAGCTATTGCCGCCATTCAAGCGGGTGCAGATCGAATTGAGTTTTGTGAAAATCCAAATGAAGGTGGAACTACGCCCTCTTATGGAAGTTTAAAGACCTTAATTGCGTTATCTCAAAAACCCATTTTCCCCATCATTAGACCA
>JACCDH011015705.1_pt1 | contig 12270 bp, 13 predicted proteins | sample 7442481 | NCBI WGS metagenome assembly JACCDH01 (sample SAMN15323433, study PRJNA562643) | freshwater metagenome | isolation source: river surface water | place: USA:Blue River Watershed | collected 2017-08-15
GTCTTTTTCGAGCGCGAACTCGGAGATACCAAGATTTAACTCATTGATAACATCAATAACTTGACGCTTTTGTAGATCGTTAATTTTTTTCATAAACCAAACTGCGGCTACCCAGCGATAGCTTGCGAGAAACTCTAGCTTTACCAATGTTAAGAATAGGGAGCATTGGAACTTGGGTGCTTTCCCCGCGAATGAGGGCTTGCATATCTTTTCCAGGGCTTACTTCAATGCCAAGTTTCTTCATGGCTTCCATGCCAATATTTACGAGGCTACCATCTGGCACTGGCTTGCCTGAAATAGTAGAAGGGCGAGCCTTTACATAAGTGCCATAACCAAGGCGAACAATACGACCTTCATCTAGTAACTCTTTGACCACGCGACACACTTGGCGATAGTTACCAAAGCGATTGAATTCTTCGCGCAAGAAAACACTATTTTTTGACCTAGTGAGGCTGGCCAAGATGCGATCTTTGCTGGTTGCTTTAGCCATCATGGCCTCCTTTCTTTGTTTTGAAATCTATTATACACAAACATATGACATTAGAGTCACATTTTTGCATATAAATATTAAGTAATTAGTATATATAAAACAATGATTTATTGATACTAAATTATATTTAATATATTGGATACTATTCTCAAATTTAGTTACTCTAATTCAGTCAAGGGCACCCTGGTAAGGGTGGCTTGCGAACCCTTGACGGCCACGGATAAAAAACGCTGTTTTATGCCCAAGGTGGCAGAAAGACACATTGGGCATAAAAGCTAAAAGCGATTAATTCTTCAGATGTGATGAATCTCTTCAAAGAATATCTAATAGAAATTATTTAATTGTTATTAGTGATTGGAAAAATCACAGTGATCATTAATTCTCTGAATTATTTTTTAGATTGAAGCTGATTTCTTGATGAAATTTATTCAAGAATAATTTTTAATAGAAAGCTTTGGGGATGTATGACAAAACAACTAGTTTCAATCAATCCCAGTCACCAAGATTTCAAAATGCTTGATCGACTAGTCAAGATCAATGGTGTGGCTTTTGAGGAGCAATTTATTGCTCAATTAATTTCAGAGCACATGGCAAAAAATCTAAAAGAATCCAAACCAACCTTAGATACCGCCTTTGAGATATACATTAAAGAAAGCGCATCCTCTCATCGGCGTAAATTCAGAAATGATGCATACAGACACTTTAACTACTTTAAAAGCCTATTCGGTAATCTTCCACTAGAAGATCTAAGACATTGGCACATCACAAAATACCGTGATTACCAATTGTCGAGAGGTCTTAATCCAACGAGCATCAGAAAGCACAACAATATGCTGAATGCCATGATTAATATGGCATTCAAGCATTTAGACATTGATAGGTTAAGCCCCTTTAGATCTTTGCACATTCATGGGGAAGGGGATATCAAAAGACCCATGGCAACCATCACTAAAGAGTTGGTCACGCAGGTCAAAGAAAAACTCCTTGAGACTGATGCTCCCTATAGATTGGTTGGATTGATCCAATTGAATACTGGATTTAGGCTATCTGAACCAGTATATGCAAAGCTAAGTGACTTGGTTTTAGATCATCCTATTCCTCATTTATGGATCAGGCGTAATGAATTAACTGATAGAAAAACAAAGGCCAGTATCAGGTGCGTGCCTTTGCTTGGCGTTTCTCTTGATGCAGCTAGAAAGTTACAAGCCATCGCTAAAGATGAAAAAAGTGAATGGTTGGTGCCACATTACGCTAGAGAAAACGGCAGCACCAGTTGCTCGGCAATACTGAATAAATGCTTAAGAGCCTATTCATTTAGATCTCATATGTTCAGACACGCGATCATTGATCGAATTAAAGCTTGTAATGACATTCCCGTGCCATTGGCCGAGAGTATTACGGGGCATGGCAAAGGTGGGACTAACTTCATGGCTTATGGCACAGTTGGTTATACGCTTGAGCAAAAGTTAGAAGTGATCAAAAGAGTACTCGTATAGAAACTCAAAAATAAATCCGAAATAAATCCAAAGCCCACTTTACAGCCCCACATAATTGATGCACCAGTAGTTACACACTGAATCGCTGATTGATCGGAGTCGCGTCCGATAGCGCTGTAAAGATGGGTTCGCGTGCCATCACGGTGTCAAGGTATCTCATTAACCTTTTATCTCGGAGTGGCATGTGGCTATTTCAAACGCGGATTTACAGGAACTCGCTAAAGTTTCCTTGGATGATTATTTACGAAACCTACCGGTTGATCAAATATCTATCGAAAGGCCCTTCCTCAAAAAACTAATGGAAGGTCGTAAGAGTCTTTTGGGTGCAAAACAGAATGTCGTAGAAAACATTCGTAAAACACTCGGCAGTAACTTTTCTTGGGCTTATGGTGAAGATGCCGTTAAGTTCAATAAAAGAAATACAACTGAACCTGCTTCATTCCCTTGGAGAAGAGCTGTTGACGGTCTATATATCGACTATGACAGACTATTCAGCGCTGGAATCAAGGTAAGAGAGGGTGGTAGTGGCAGCTACCAACTTGAATACAACGAAAAGGTTCAGCTGATTAATTTATTGGATGAGCAGTTAGAAGTTCTCAGAGAAGGCTTTCTCAATAAATTAGACCTTGAATTACATCGAGACGGTACACACAGCACTGATGCCATCAATGGCCTTGATGCATTGGTATCTATCAGCCCCACATCAGGAACGATGGGCGGTATTGATCGATCAAAGGCCAGCTATTGGAGAAATTACTCTAAAAATAGCATCAGCACCAGTTCTCCTGGTCTGCTTATCAAGGAGATGGAGATTGCTTGGCGTCAGTGCATCAAAAATGGCGGCAGCCCAGACTTCATCATTGCTGGAGGCAAATTCATTGATGCTTACAGAGCCCAGGTAACCATCACTAATATGGCCAATGCTGGAGAAAGTAAGTTCATTGATGCTGGTGTGGGTGTTGGGGTCAATACAGGCCTTTCATTCAAGGGTGTAGAGATCATCTGGGATCCACAGTTCGAAGAGTTGGATGCTATGAGTTCGACTGGTCATTGGAGTGAGCGCTGTTATTTCCTAAATACACGCTATTTAAAGCTTAGAGATGACGATCTAGACATCGTTGCACCGATCAGACCGCATGACACCTTGGCGATGTATGCCATGGTTAATCTTCGCTGCGCCTTATCAACATCAAGAGCTAATGCCCATGCGGTATTGCGTATTACAGGAAGCTAATCATGAACCCAATAAATATCAAGTTTTCTAGAGTGCACGTTAGGAGGGATGCCTACACCACGACAGTGGTGGATGTACCTCCTCATGAAATCCCTATCCTCAGAAACATCTTTGGTAAAGAAAATCTCTTAATAGAGGAGAGTGATCAAGAGCACCCCATTCATATCCAACATGAATACGACCGCTTATCTTCTAAGTATTGTTACGAGATTGTCTCTAAGGTTTACGGGGAAGATGATGGTGAGAGACTCATGGAGCAAATTAAACAGGCAAACCTCAAAGAACCTGTTGCACAGGAGTCAAAACCAAAAGCAAGCAAAGGTAGCTAATCGTGCCTGAGAAAGACCCTGGATCGTATAGCTTAGTGACCTATACCTGGGTCTTTCTCTTGGCATTGATGGGCGGATTGGTGAACTTCTTTCATCGGCTAAAGAGGAAGAAGTCTACTTTTAATGGATTTGAGTTTATTGGTGAGCTCATCACAGCTGCCTTTACAGGAGTCATTACCTTTTGGCTTTGTGAAACTGCCAACGTACCTCAAATACTGACCGCAGCGATAGTAGCTATATCTGGTCATATGGGTAGTAGAGCCATCCTATTAATTGAAAAAACTATCAAGAGGAGACTAGAGCAGTGAGCCTTGTATCAGAGCAGGCTGCCTTTTTGCTGGATGTAACTAAGTTAATCAACTTTGCCACGGACGAGGGGTGGGTTGTTACTGGTGGAGAGTTGTGGAGAACTTTGGAGCAGCAGGCACTGCACCTAAAGAATGGTAAATCCAAAACAATGTCGAGTCAGCATCTGAAGCGCTTAGCCATTGATCTGAACTTCTTCTGGCAAGGCAAAGTTATCTGGGATGCAAACCTCATTAAACCGATAGGTATGTATTGGGAGTCCCTGAACCCCAGAAACAAATGGGGTGGCCACTTCAGGACATTTGTGGATGCACCTCATTTTGAGAGGCAATACTAATTTGCAGTAGTGGCTCTAATAACTAATGCTTTCATACCTAAAACATCAATCTCGTTATGTTTTAAAAGCTTCGTCCACTTGGCTTTAACTGTACTGGTCAAAGATTCGTAAGAACCTTTTTTAGCAAGCATTTTTCTCACGCTATCGATTCTTTGTGTAGAGAAAGCCATAATTCTGAAACTCTTTTTTTTATAAATTTGTTCAGTGCAATCACTTGGTCATGACTGGAAAAGTCCTGAGACCTTTTATGTCTGCTACTAGTTTTAACTTCTCAGCAAGTTGTACTTGAATATTTTGTAAGTTAGCATTCCACTACGACTTTTTTGATCTCGATTACAAACTAGTTATATACTCTTAAAATAACATAACTATATGTTTTACATAGAGATATTAAATTTTTGTGTTTTATTTATCTTACAATTGACCACTAAATACTATCAATGACAACCGTGGTGTAAACTGTAAACTAAAATGTCAACTATAGAGATACGAGGAATTCAAATGAGCAAAAAGATGTTACATGCCCCAGTTTATTATGCTCTCGCTCAAGCTAGATTTAATCCTATTTTACGAATGAATAAATATGTTGGTGAGATTCAAGATTTGTTAAGAGAAAAGGGGTATGTCAATTTTGAGCCAATAGAAGTAAATCACCTTCATATTCCAAACCTTAACGAGCATGTAATAACTCCTCAATCGTTTATTCCAATGGTTAATTGGCTTTTCACTGATTCAGATAGGCGTTCAGGTTTCATTTTAAATAATTCAACAATCACTCATCACACAACAAAATATCAGACTAATCTTGAGTTTTTACCTGAATTATTGATAGGTTTGGAAGTGGTTCACTCTGTAGTTAACTTAGCACAAATTAATCGATTGGGAATTCGTTATTTAGATGCTGTTTTACCAAAAAAAGATGAGTCTATTGACCAGTATCTAGTTCCTGGCTTACAGGGTATTACTTTCAAAACTGCACCTCAGTTTGCGCTTAATGAATATGTTTTTAGAACTGAGTGTGAACCTTTAATAGCCAATGGAACATTGATTGCTAGACTACATAGATTTAATGGTTTGCTTGGTTACCCACCTGATATTACTCCGCATGGATTGGTTCAAGCGCCACAGTTTCAATTGTCTGAGCCGTTAGTTCATTCAGTTATAGATACGGATCATTTTGTTGAGGGGGTTATGCCTATTGATATAGGTAAGCTACAGCAGCAGTTAAATGCAATGCACGGTGATATAAAGAGTGTTTTTAACTCTATGATTACTGAGCATGCACAAGCTGTTTGGTCTTAAGAGATTTGATACATGAAAAATCAGTGGAATTCTTGGAAGCAAGTGAGTGCATCTGGGTATTCGCCATCAGTGGCAGGTATTTTGGCGACAACTTTGCTAGTGGGGACAGGGGGGGCTTATGATATCCATCGATCAAAAGAATGGATATTTTATGTTCAATCGAAAAGTAACTATGTAATTGATGTTGAATCTAATTCTGATGTGTCAAATGTTGAGCTAGATCTGAGAACAATTGCAGAGCGAATTGAAAATATTCGGAAAATTCTAAATCCCTCAATGACAGAATTAGCTAAATTACTTGGTGTATCCCGTCAAGCGGTTTATAAATGGATATCAGAAGAGTCAAGTCCAGATTCTGATAAAACTAAATTAATTTCACAATTTAACCATATGGCCGACCTAGTCAAAAATTCTAAACTTGCTAGGCCGGAGCTATTCCTAAAAGTGAGGCTTCCAAGTGGACTTCCTTTGATTGATGCTTTAATTTCTAAAGATGTTTCAGTTCCTCAGATTCAACATTTAATTAGTGAGTTAAAAGAAAGGGATCAGTCTTATTTTAAATCTGGGATTGAGCAATTAAAGGGTAATTTGGGGACTGAATGGAGAGCAACAATTTCTGTACCTGGTGGCTTTGAGGATGGTCTATAACATTTTATGTTTGGAAGAGAAACCACCCTCCGACAGGGAGACATATTAGAGCAACAAGTTGCAATTAGTCTTGGCTTGTTTGAGGTGAATGAATGTGCCACTAAAAGAGCAATGATTATTTCTCATGATTGTGATCTTGCTAGCAATCAAGAATCTTACATTGAGGTTATCGTTGGCGAAATAATTGCATGCGTTGATGGAAAATATACAGGGGCTAGACATCCAAGACTGATTCATCTTACTTTTTTTGATCACAGCTCTAAAGCTAATATTTTTGTTGCATTTTCTCAAGTTCATAAAAAACCGATTCATAAAGAAAATATTGAGATTACAAAAATTAAAGCTGATTTATTTAAATTGAGTAGTGAAGAGAAAAGATTCTTAAGGCAATGGTTGGCTGCTAGATATGCTCGGCCAGCGTTCCCAACTAATTTTGAGAATCGACTTAAAAAAAATGTAACTAAAAAATCAAATATTGAGAGTTCTATAGCCAAAATTATTGGTGAAAATCCCGAAGGTCTAGTGGGTGTTTTCATTGATTTACATGAGCATCGAGATAAAGAGCTTCCTAATGGTGAGCCATATTGCCTTTCTATTTATATTATTTATGATGGTTTGAATTCTATACAGGTCATTAGGGAAACGGCAGAATCCTTAGCAAAGAAACTAGAGCAAATATTTATAAAATTCTATGGAATGCCTGATGTTGCTGATGAAATTTCACTTGAAAAATGTATTGCTGTTTCTGATGTCAGCATGTCTTTCTCTGCAATTATGAAATTAGATCAATGGAGAATTGAATATTTAAGTTTTATGGAAGATCCTCCAGGAAAGTTTATTAGTGTTGGGACTCTCAGTCGTTGAATCGTTAATATTAAGATCAATTACTAACTCTTTTAACTATGCTGTCCCAGGTTGCATGATTACTCGATTTTGTTGATCTAATGCCATTAAAACTTTGATCTATCATTTGAAGGTTGCCAATCTTATTAAGTTGAAAAGTTCTCCAGCCTTCTTTATTGCCAAGCTCTGATTGGTTAATTAGTTGCCACGTCAGCAATTCAAGTTCATGATTTTTATAACCAAGCACATGAGGTTCAACGATCCGTACCTGACCGTCATAAGTCAGCTTTATTAGCTTGAGGGATGTTATAGCTTGAATTATTGTTTGGTTCCACATCTTTAAGCGTCCTCTTGATCTACTAAATCTTCAGTACCATTTATAAATCGTTCGTAAGAACCAATGTTGGCAAATTCAAATGAAAAATTACTATCATCGGTCTTTTTAACTTTTACTGAGTCTTTGCCAACTCTCAGTAAATCATCATAGGTATATGGAATTTTGTCCCTAAACCTCTTTTGCCAAGCTTGCTCTGAGTAATCAGGATCAATTACTTTATAAAGTAAAGCGCATAACAAGTCATTTGGATCCGTCATAAGAGCTTTACCATTATCTTGGCATATTTTTGCTGGGGCAACGGTACCATTAGGAAGTGTTAAATTGAAGGTGGTCTGCCTATCTGGAAAGAAATTTGAGTATTTATCATGTATAGCTTTGGGTACAGGGAAATAGGCTTCGCCAAATGATCTTTCTCGCCCACCAGCATTCCATTGATTGATTCCGCTTTTAGATTTCACTTCTTTAATTTTTCTATTTCTCGTGCTGTAGAGTGGTAAAACAACATAATCTCTACCAGCAACCTCTTTTTCTAGTGGAGTAATTAACTCTTGTATCTTTTGAGCAGTTTTTCCAGTTTGTGGTTCATCAAACCATTTAAGGATTCGATCAAATATGTCTTCGTAAATTACGAGCGGGATAACTCCTGAATTTAGATTCTTGGAAATTTCAAATCGCTTGAAAAGTACATTCTTTGAAGTGTTGTAGGAATAATGATTCTTGCCATCAGTGAAGCATGGAAAGCCAATACCAGTTGGAAAGTTTTTAACTTCTCTAAAAGTATTTGGATCTACTGGTTTAATGTTGTCAATTTCAATTAGGCTGTATGGTTCTTCATGAATGATTGCTCCATTGGGTACTCGTAATAAACAGTGGTAATAAGAATTGGACATATTAATGCCGTACTCAGATGCATCAGTTTTTATTCGATCATTGCGGATTTGAGCTGCTTTAAAAGCAATTTGCTCTTGATTGAGTCCCTGAAATGTTCCTCGAGAAGCAAAAGTAGTAAATTCTGCAACTTTTTCTGATTTAACCGAGTTTGAGTTTGTTACGCCAAATGTTTTAACGCCAACGCCTGCCTTTGACGATTCTATAAGTGCATCAAAAGAGTTGTCCTTACGACTTAAATCTTTTGCTTGAGAAGCATAAACAAATAACTTTTCAACAAAGCGTGAATCAATGTAAGGTCTGTCATTATCGCTATATAAGCGACTCAGAGAGGCTACTGCCTTTAGTAACTCTACATATTCGTTGTATTTAAAGTTAAATTTATTTGCCATCTCTTTATTCTAATCTGATGGCATTATTCAAGTCACTATAAAACGTAGATTATTCCTTTAGCCAATTTCTCAATTAACGGTACGCTAACGCTATTTCCAAATTGATGGTAAAGCTTAGAGTTAGCCAGTTTTGGTAGTTTGAAAGTTTTAGGGAACCCTTGGAAATTAGCTACTTCTCTCGGAGTTAACTTTCTAATACCAAAGTCATCAAGAACTAGTGGAACATTGTGCCCACCTGATCCCATGTTGGCAGTGAGTGTAGGGCATGCATTACTTTTATTCTCTCGAACATACTGTCTGCGCCATTGATAAATCGTGTCACGGTTTTTCATGACTCGTTTTAGTTCTTTATAGCAGTCGTATCTTTCTGTGTAATAGAACTCATCAGATACTTTTCCAGTTTCTAGACAGTCATGAATTGACTTCTTAAGATCTACTTCTTCGGGGTATACGAATTTTTGAAGTTTCTTTTCATCTCTAAAACCAACAACAAATACACGCTCTCTATTTTGTGGAAGATTAGCGTGAGTCATCGTATTTAGAACTTTATGGTCAATAAAATAGCCACAATCGGACAAGGATTTGATCATAAATTTAAATGTTTCACCTTTGTCATGACTCATCATACCTTTGACGTTTTCTAGTAGAAACGCTTTTGGTTTAACATCTTTGAGAATTCTTAATATGGCTAAAAATATGTCGCCACCTCTCTCGTCTTCGAGGCCTTTTCTGAGGCCGGCTATGGAATAAGGTTGGCAGGGAAAGCCAGCGATCAGCACATCATGTTTTGGAACATCTTTGCTATTGATGCTAAGAATATCTCCAACATATTTATGATCATGTTTAGGGTTGTAGTTAGCTTTATATGTTTCTAGTGCTGATTCGCTAATTTCACAAGTTAATAGGCATTTTGCCCCTGCTTTCTCAAAGCCAAGTCTCATTCCGCCAATACCGGCAAACAGGTCGATAAATGTTGCTTTTGATGTCATTCGATTCGATTCAAATTGTTAACTTATTGATTAATTAATCATTTTAGCAGCTAGTTGCCCTAATTAGCTCCTTCGTCAATTATGGCTGGTAGGTATGGTATCAAATACTGTATAAAAATGCAGTCATATAAACCAATGTTGGATTTTTTGATCTTCGACAAAACTGTTGAGACAAAATTTCTTGATGAGGCCTATAACTGGAGTATCTCTGAGTAAGTCCTTATGGCAGATCTCAACGTTGTTGTGCCTTTCTAAAGTCAACCACATTGCCATTGTTAAGAACAACATCCAGCCTTTCCCCTAAAAGATCCCAAGCTTCTTTCTTTTCTTTTGCGAAGTCATACTGAAGGTAATGCCTTCTTACTTTGGATCCTGCAACGATATGAGACTGGCAGCGGTCGATCACATCTGGGTTCACTCCAAGCATTTGCATCATGGTGGCGCCAGTCCTTCTGAGGTCATGCATCACCCAATTACCTTTTTTACCTTTTGATAAAACCAGTAAATTACTTTGCGCTCTCTTATTTAGAACCTTTGAACGCTCTGTAAACATCTCTTGTCTATCTCCAATTTGTTTGGAGAGTGTTTTAACGCATAGATGACTCGTGCCTAAGCTATTTGGATAGCACCAAATACTGTCGACAGTAATTGCTCTTAGTTCAATGAACTGCCTAAGTGCAAATGAAGATAAGCTAACGACTTGATCCTGCTCCTTACCTTTTAAGCTCTTATCGTTCTCGGCAGGGATGTGCCAAATAGACCTCTCAAAATCTATATGCTCCCATTTGGCATGAAGCAGGGCGCCTATACGACACAAGGTAGATAAGCAAATCCAAACAGCCAATTGAAGCTTGCGTTCAATGGGGTGAGAAATGTATTTCTTAAAGGGAGAGCTTTGGTAGTCGTATTCAAGCTTATGAAAAATGCCTTTTAGCTCTCGTAGCTCATCTTCAGATAGAACTCTTCTTCTGATGTTGTCTAGCTTGTAATCTTTATCAACAATCTTATCTATCTCAATTAATTGAGCAGGATTGCCGTCAATCAGCAGGGGGCGCCAAGGCTTGCGCTTTTCTGCCCAAGAAAGCATCTGTACTAATAAGTTCTTTAGTTGAACTGCTGATCTATTGGAGCCCCTAGCAACCACGGCCCCTAGAATCTTCCTGAGATCAAACTCAGTTAGATCGCGTAATGGTTTCTTACCCACAAATGGCAACACATCTTTATTAAAAGATCGCTTGATGTCTGCATTGTTATCTTGTCTTCTAACGCCGTAGTCAATCCAGGCCTTATAAAGATCTTCAACTGTTAAGTTTTGAGCCGCAGTCAAAGCAAGCTCTCTCTTTTTCAGCGCTTGTTGCTCGGCAGCGTAATCCTTTGGTGCGATGCCGCTGCGAGCTAATGCGATTAATTCAGCTGCTACAAGCTTGGCTTCTGATAAGGTGAGAAATGCATCACCCTGACCATATGCTTTAGGAAGATGGTGATCAACTTGTCTTTCATCAATCGAATACCTCACTAGCCAAGTCTTAAGACCAGAGGGTGCAACTTTGATGAATAAATTTGGGGCAACCTTTGTGAGATACTTTTTATCACGAGGTTTTAGCGCTTCAATTTTCTTGACGCAGTCTGCAACTTTACTAGCCATAAAACCCTCAATTTGGACACTAATTGGACACTAATCGGCGCTGGCTAGAGGTGTTTTTGGCTGGCTTTGGTTGGATTATAGAATACCCGTAGACCCTTGTATATAAAGGGTTTCAAGGACTTTGGTGGACTTCTTTAAATCTCGTTAAAAAGGCGTTTTAGAAAATGGGGTGCAAGTGGTCGGAGGTTCAAATCCTCTCGCCCCGACCAATCTTTAGTTTCAATTTATTTTGTAAAAACGATTAAATTTTATTTCGCAGAAATTAAATTTTTAAAATTAGGTGACTTAACAATTTTCCCAATCAAATTTTGAACCGTTGGCATAACTCCATCAGCAGTATTTTTGCAGGCAGTAATACCATCAAATCCAGAGTCAAATTCATAATACTCACTTGCGCTAATAGATTGGCCATTGGATGAGAAAATAGTTAGATCTATATCCCAATAGCCGCGCATTATATTTTTACTGCTTGACATATCAATCTTATTGACTCTTCCAGTCAATGTGACTTTTGGTTTTGTATTTGAATAAAGACCTGCAATTTTTAGTTCATCTTCGAACGCTTTTTTTATGTATCCTTGAAAACTCATATTATTTGGAAGATTAATAGGGCCAACAGCCCTACAAGTTGTATCGTTTTGGCGTGAGCTAGAAAATTCGCCAACCATTACTGACTCATCAGCTTTTAAAGATTTAAGAGCATAATTTGTATCAGGTGATACTCCGTACAGTTGTGCGTTAAATGTTGTGCAGCCTGACACAGTCAGGCCAATAAAAAAAAGAGCTAATATTTTTTTCATATAAGGAAAAGAAAAAGCCCACTTATTGTGGGCTTGTTATTTAGAAGCGGAAACCTACGCTTGCTGAAGGTCCTTTAACTGAAATTCCGCTCTTATTATAGTAAGACATGTAGTCAATTTGAGCATAAGCAGTTTTGCTGAAGTTGAATTGAACCCCGGCACCATATGATGCATCACTGCCTGATGCTGAAACGGCGTAACCTGGAACAGATGCAGATACTTCAGCGTGGGTTA
>JACCDH010517315.1_pt1 | contig 12267 bp, 5 predicted proteins | sample 7442481 | NCBI WGS metagenome assembly JACCDH01 (sample SAMN15323433, study PRJNA562643) | freshwater metagenome | isolation source: river surface water | place: USA:Blue River Watershed | collected 2017-08-15
AGAAGTAAAAAATCCCGGCCTTTCCCCATAAAACTATGAGCGCCGACGAAAAAATACTCATTAGTAATAAACTTGTAAATACTATTTTTTTCCCTTTTTGAATCGACCATTTCCCTGATGCGATGGGCAATTCGGGTTTGTTTATCTTGTCGATATCAACGTCGTAAATTTGGTTGATTCCAGTGATGAATAAATTGCAAAGCAACGCAGAGATAAGCACTAATCCGTAGGTCAGATAGGATGTGTTTTGAGACAAAATAAATAATACACTAATGCTCAAAAATGAGCCAATAATGGTGTGTGGTCGAGAGAATTTCCAGAGTGTCTTCAATTTGATGGAATACAAATGAACGAATATAGAGTACATTTGTTTGTATTCGATCCATGTTTTTAAACCGTATTCTATCAGATTTTGGGATATTTATTGCGTTTATCGCAATAATCACTGGAATTTCTATAGGTTTAACATATGTTTTTCCAGAGCGAAAATTCGTAATTCGCAAATGGTTACATATATTTTCTGTTGGTATCACAGCTTTCGTTTCTTACAGTTTAAGCGTTTTTATTCCTGATTCATTTTCTGAAAATCAAGTCTTTATTGGTTTGCAGGTATTTGACGACTTCATATTGTTGATTCTGATCATTAACGTAATTTTATGGATTGCCGTTCTTTTTGGATTTTTTAAAATTAATGGACGAAAGAGTTGGGGGATAGCTTGGTTCCCGTTATCGCTTTTCATTATTCTATACTGGGTACGTTATTTCGCTCCCGAAAAGAATATGGGTGCTGGATTGTACTTTACTGCTGTCGTTTTTTTTATTCTAGCATTTGCGGATGGTTTTGCAGCCCTAGTAGGGTACAATTTTAATCCTACGAATAAAACTCGCTCAGGCTCTATGGTGTTTTTCGGTATCACGCTTCTCATTTTAAGTCTTTCAATTAAGTATGCACCGATTTACTGTTTCCCTGAGATATTTATCAATGAAAAGTGCATTTTTCTTTTCTCACTTTTTGGAGCTTTGATGCTTTCAACATTGGAATATTATTCCAGAAATGGTGTCGATAATTTAACTGTTCCGTTGGCAGGAATGTTTTATTTAGTGAGTTTCTCTGTGCTTCCAATTTGGGAAAAATGGGCGCGTATTGATTCATTTTTTTTTCTGGGGATCATCTTTCTCGTTCTTGGTTTGATTTACGCGGTTTATAAAATGAAATGGTTGAGTGAGAGTGGAATTGTATTAGCTTTAATTCTTGCATTTGTGTTGTTTGCTTCGGAAATGCCATTTCTTCCCATTTTGGCATTTTTCATTCTTGGTACATTAGCTGGAAAATTACCTAGGGGTAAAAATAGAATGTCGGTTAGAAATGCTCTAGATAAGGATGAAAACATCATTATATCAGATAAGAAATATGGTAAACCTCGCGATGCAATGCAGGTTTTAGCTAACGGTGGGATTCCCTTATTACTCGGATTTTTACTGATTTTTTTAAATAGTCATTTTTTTACTGAACTGTATTTTCTTAATCAATTTACAAAATCAATTTCTTCAGAGAAGGGAACGTGGTTATTGCTTTATTGGTCGGTGATGTCGGCTGCTTTATCCGATACTTGGTCTAGTGAACTTGGAATGAAATTTGGTAAAAAAACCATTGATATTTTGGGATTCCGCAAGTTACAAACAGGTGCTTCAGGAGGAATTACATGGGCTGGAACAGTGTTTGGCTTTTTAGGATCGTTAATTATTGGGATTCTTTTTTGGGTTTCGAGGGATTTGAATTCATTGAATGTTCAAGAGAGCAATCAGGATGGTAAATGGTTTTTAATTATTACAATTGGCGGTTTCTTGGGTACAGTTCTGGATTCAATATTGGGTAGTATTTTTCAACGGAAACAGCAAAATACAAACGGTTTGTTTTCGGATGACGAGAGTTCAGGATTTACCTGGAGGTATTGGTCAAATGATATGGTGAATTTGATTTCTTTAGTGTTGGTATCAATAGCAATTGTTTGCTTGATGCAGTTTTGAAAATACGATCAAGTGCAACAGAAGTGTAAAAAAATACGTCTTTTGTTCGATGAACAAAAAAGATCAAACGATTTGGAATGATTTTTGAGTTATAAAAAATTGCGATTTTTACTAAACAACATCTATTTTTTGATGTGTAGTTTTTGGGGGGATGTAGGAATACATCTGTCCTATAAAGGCTACAATTAAAATGATAGAGTGGAACTTTAGAAAAACTTAGCGCAACTTTGGCACGATAAAATTTAGAAACTTTAAAACAAAAAACTTCACCATTATCTAGCAGAATCAGGGTTAGGAATGAAACTTTTAACATTTAATATAAATCAGAAAAATATTTAAGATGAATACAATAAATACACGAAATTCAAGATTTTCGATCTTAGAATGGGTTAAAAAACCATTATCAAAAAAAGCGTTAAGAGCCACTATTCTGAGCTTCTCAACGCTTTTTTTGTTTTCTACTGTATCGGGGCAATCCGTAACACTTCAGGCTCAGTCTTCCCCTCTTTGTTTTGGAAGCGCTGATGGAGTTGTAACATTTTCTGTTTCTAGTTTTAGTAATCCTTTCGAAGTTGTAATTGATTCGGGTCAAACTACTATATCATATACTTCAGTAACCGGCACTTCTAGGACTTTTACGGATTTAAAGGGTAATGTTGTTTATAAGTTCGTTTTCAGAAGTAATTCAACAGATACGGTTAGTTATAGTTTGAAATTAATTGACCCAACTAAAATTAACTATTCTAGTTCCATTACAAATCCTTCATGTTTTGGAGGTAACAATGGAAGTATAGTAATTTCATCTGTAAGTGGGGGCGCTGGTTCTTACGTATACAATTGGAGTCCAATTTCATCTTCAACAGGAACATTATCAAATTTGAAATCTGGTATTTATACTGTAAATATTTCAGATGCAAATTTTTGTGAGGTAAGAGATACATTTACTTTAACTCAACCCCCACAAATTATTTTTCCATTAAACCCTGTAACCAATTCTGTATGTAATGGGAGTGGAGTTGTTGATTTTACAGGAAGTGTTTCAGGTGGTTCAGGTTCTCCATATGTGTTTGAATGGAATTACTCCGGAACTTTTAGCTCTACTACAACTTATTCGAACCTGTGGAATGGATCTTACACTGTTGTAGTAAAAGATAATGTCGGTTGTACAGATACAAACACATTTACTGTTCAGAATACAGATAACATAGCTCCTGTTGCTAAGGCCAAGAAAAATTATAACGTTGAACTCAACAACTTAGGACTTGCAACATTAACCGCTTCTACTATAGATTCTTCAAGCTCAGATAACTGTGCTATTAAATCTCTAGCAATCGATAAAACTAGTTTTACTTGCGCCGATACAGGATTTAAAAAGGTAATATTAACCGTTACTGATTCAACCAATAATATTGATACAGTTCATGCCTATGTTCATGTAAAAGATGTTACCAAACCAATTGCAAATCCTAAATGGTTGTCTAAAGTTTATGTTGGTGGCTCTGGTTCAATCACTTTTACAGGCGCAGATGCAGATAGTGCATCATTCGACGAATGTGGAATTGCGAAAATTACCGTTTGGAGAAATGCTTTCTCCTGTTCTGATGCCGGTGATACCTTCCAAGGAAACTTTGAAGTACGCGATATTGCTGGTAATGTTTCATCGAAAACTATTAAAGTAGCAGTATTCGATACCATTGCACCTACACTTACCGTAAAAAATTATACGTCTTACTTAAACGCCAACGGAAAGGATACCATCCATTTCGATAGTCTTTTTGTATCGTTAACTGACAATTGCTCTCCAGATACGGCGTACTTTGATGGTGTAAATGACACCATCATCCCTGTAGATTGTTCGTATGTTGGAAATAATACTGCCAAAATTTGGGGTAAAGACAAAAGCGGAAATCTAACGTATAAAATAGTAAATGTATTAGTTAAAGATACCTTTGCTCCAGATTCTCTGAATGTAAAAGACCAATTTGTATTCTTAGATTCTACAGGTTCATTTACTTTGTCTAAAGATAGTGTTGTTCGTTATGCATCTGATCCTTGTTCGATCAAAGACACTATCATGAAAACTGTTTTCAACTGCTCTGATTTAGGAATTGATACCGTTACAGTTACAATTTCAGATAAAGCAGGAAATACCCTATCAAAGGATATTAAAGTTTTTGTCATCGATACCATCAAACCCAATATCACAACACTGGCTGTTGATACACTGATATTGGATAGTTTTGGAAATGCTTCTACTTCTTGGAACAAACTTTTTGTTTCAGCCTATGAAAATTGTCAAATTGAAACTTGGGGATTATCAGATTCTATTTTCGATTGTGGGGATGTTGGAACATTTAATATCATTGCTTCGGTACGAGATAAGGCAGGAAATGAAGGTTTTGATACCATTGCAATTACAGTATTGGATACCTTAGCCCCTTGGAGGATTGAAGTTATGCCACTAATTGATGCATACCTGGATAACAGTGGTAATTTCGATATTCGTACAGTAAACGTAGTTTTACAAGCACTTGATAATTGCATTAAGGATACTATTTTCTCAAAAACTATTTTTACATGTTCTGATTTAGATACAAACTGGGTTTATGTTTCAATTTTGGATGTGGCTGGAAATACAGTTACGGATTCTATGAGAGTTGTGATTCACGACACTACGTTACCCGTAGCAATTGCATCCCCAGATACCTTATATCTGTTACCTAATGGCTCTGTTTCAACTACTGCCGCAGTAATTGGTTCTAAAAGCTTTGACAATTGTGGCATTAAAACAATGACTATCGATAATGCGAATTTCTTCTGTACCGATGCAGGTAAATTGAGAAGAATCATTCTTACGGTTACCGATAATAAAGGCAATATTCATAAAGATACAACCCAAGTTCTTATTCTAGATACGGTAAAACCCGTACTCGTAATGTTCAACCCTGTGTTACAGCTCGATGCTACAGGTAAGGCTAAACTTACCATTTCTCAAGTTGATAAAGGTAGCTACGACAATTGTACCATCCTCAAAAGAGAATTAAGCGATACTGTTTTTGATTGCACTAAAGTTGGCATCAATGTAGTAACATTTAAAGTAACCGATGTAAACGGAAACATCTCTACATCAACATTTAATGTAACTATTGAAGATAATATTGATCCCGATTTGACCGTTCAAAACACTACGGTATTAATCGATACATCTGGAAAAGCGTATTTAAAATCATCGATGGTTGTGGTAACAATATCTGACAACTGTGGAACAGATACCATTTTACTGAGTAAAGATGTTTTCGATTTGACCAATCTAGGAGATAACAATGTTAATGTAACCCTTAAGGATAAAAATGGTAATTCTACAACTAAACCTGTAATTGTGACCGTGGTGATTGGGGATTCAGATAACGATAGCATTCCTGATTATGTTGAGAAGAATTTTGATACAGATGGCGACGGTACATTAGATTATTTGGATGTGGATTCAGATAACGATGGTATTGCAGATATCACTGAAAACAACAATAAGCATGCTTTAGTAGATACCGATGCTGATGGTAAACCAGATTACAAAGATTTAGACTCTGATAACGATGGAATAAATGATGTAATTGAAGCCAATGTTACAGATACTAACAAAGATGGTTTGAAAGACAATCCATCGGATTTAATTACCAACCCTAATGATCAAGATTCTGATGGAGAAGCGGATTTCAGAGATCTAGATTCTGATAATGATGCGTTACTTGATATTTACGAAAGCGGTCAAGGTCATATTGATCTGAACAGCGATGGAAGAGTAGATGGTGGCGATTCAGATGGTGATGGTATCATTGATCAAGCTGATGGGTTTGTTGGTTTTGGTGATCAAAACGATAAAACACCTTTGGATACTGATTCCGATAATATTGGAGATTGGAGAGACACCGATTCAGATGGTGATGGAATTAGCGATAAAATTGAAACATTTGCTGATGCCGATAACGATGGGAAACCCAATTTTAGAGATTTAGATTCAGATGGTGATTTAATTCCCGATGCATATGAAGCAGGCAATAATCCATCTTCTCCTTTAGATACAGATAGCGATGGAGATTATGATTTCTTGGATACGGATTCGGATAATGATAATATTCCCGATAGCTATGAAGCGGGTTCAGATCCAAACAATCCAAGAAATACGGATGGAGATGCATTGGAAGATTATCGCGATACTGATTCAGATGGTGACAAAATCCCAGATTCCTATGAAGCAGGTAATAATGCGAATAATCCTGTAGATACCGATAATGACGGAACTGAAGACTATCGCGATTTGGATTCTGATAATGATACAATCTCAGATGAAATTGAAGCAGGTAATGATCCAAACAACCCAGTTGATACCGATAATGATGGTACCGATGACTTCCGTGATTTAGATTCTGACAACGATGGTATTATTGATCAAACTGAAGGAAATGTTGATACCGATGGTGACGGTATTGCTAATTTCCGCGACATTGACTCAGATAACGATGAAATGTTAGATTCAGATGAGGGTACTGCCGATGCCAATGGAAATGGAATCCCAGATTATAAGGATGCCGATGTAGTTATACCAGAAGCTTTTTCTCCTAACAACGACGGTGATAATGACTTTTTCTATATCAAAGGTTTGAAAGTATTTGATGAAGCCGAACTAACGGTTTTAAACAGAAATGGACAAGTAGTTTATCAGTCTGCCAAAGGATATAAAAATAATTGGGACGGTAATCACTCTTCTTCTTTACCAAGTTTCGGAGGAACAGAATTACCTGAAGGTTTGTATTACTACGTATTTAAATACAATGGTCTAAATAAAGAACCTATTACAGGTAATGTTTATATCAAGCGTTAATTTTTTAATTAAATAAGAAAATGAAAAATTTGAAATTATATAGAGTTGTTTTGGGTTTGGGGATGCTTTTAACATCTTCCATCAACGCTCAGCAAGAACAAATGTATTCACATTACGACTACAATTCTCTTGCAATCAATCCAGCTTACGCAGGCTCTAAAAGAACTTTTGTTGCCAATAGTTTGGCAAGAATGCAATGGAATAGTTTGCCAGGCGCACCACGATATTACAATTTAGGTATGCATACTCCTTTGGTGGGAGATTTTGCAGGTGGACTTAATGTTCAAACAGGAAAAATTGGTAAATTTAAAGTAGCCAGCCCACTTACTGAAACTCAAATTGCACTTTCAGGTGCCTACAACAAACAAGTGTCTGAAAATGTTAGAGTAGCTGTTGGACTGCGTTTTGGTTTGTACAATTATGTTGCTAATCTTTCACAGCTCCAATTAGAGAAACCTGGTGACCAAGTCTTTAATAATAACGACTATAATTTAACAGCACCTATGGCTGGTTTTGGTGTGTATGTGTATGGTGATAATTACTTTGCCGGGGTATCTGCACCAAGAATGGTATTTGTGCCTGCAGATCAAAGGAATAACAATGTAAATGTAGCTTACGCAGCTACAACGCAATATTATGCTGTTGCAGGATATGTAATTGACGCAGGTCCAGACTGGAAATTAAAACCCACAACCCAAATTAAAATAGCGAATGGTGTACCCGTTGAAGCAGATTTTAATCTTCATGCGATTTATATGGATGACTTTTCTTTGGGCGCTTTCTTCAGAACGGGCGGAGAAGGGGGTATCATGGCTATGGCAAATGTAAATCCGAATTTTACCATTTTGTATTCATATGATACACGTTGGGCCCCATTAAATCAATATGTGAGATCTTCACATGAATTTGGTATACAATATATGATTCCTTACGTTTCAAACAGCCGTGTTAGAGCTCCAAGATATTTCTAATTATTTCCCCATGAAAAAAACGAATTCAGTGAATAAAATAGCCTTTTTCTTGTTGGTAGGTTTGTTCTCCTTTTCTCAGACGGCCTTCTCCCAAAAGAAAATAATCAAACAGTTGAGCCAACAACGCTTTCATGAAATTGTAAATGCAAATCAAAATAAAACAGTAGCCAGAAAAAAAGGATATGTTTATCAGAGAGCATTAGCCTTCTCGTACGCTCAAATGGCTATGCCAGAAAAAGCATACGATGCATATTTTGAACTTTTAGAGAAATATCCTAGCAATGTAGATGATGTAGATCGCTTACAATTTGCTCTAGTTGCTCGACAAATGGAGTTATACGGTATCTCAGATAGTTTACTGCTCCAATTAAAGGTAACTGCTTTTGCTGGTGCTCCCTTGTTTGAAGAATTAACAGAAGATTTCTATGTGGCCAATAAAGATAAACGTTCTGACTACTGGGAAGAATTCAACTTTCAAGACAATTATGTGTTTAAGAAAATACCTCAGAATACAAAAATGAGCGAATATGCTCTTGTACCTGACGGTAAAGGAAAAGCATTTTTCTCTCAGCAAATAGGAACCGGACTATGGAAAATAATTACAGCTATCCAAGGTCAGCCCTATCACAAAGTAGTTTATGCAAGGTATTCCGATAGTAGCATCATTTTTCCTGAAGTAATGAAGTTCAATAAATCCAGAACCAATCAACATATCAGCTTTGTTGATCAAGTTAATGGCTGGGTTTATCTTACTAGAAACGTAAAAAAGCCGAACAGTAAGAATGAAAAAGTTCTAGAGATTATTGCATTAAGACGGGATAGAAAAGACAAGAAAAAATGGATTGAGGTGCCTTTTCAATACAATAATGCTAATTTTTCTGTCGCAGATTTGGTGATCTCACCCGATGGAACAAAAGCAGTGTTTTCTTCCGATATGCCTGGTGGATACGGTAAGTCGGATTTATATGAAGCTATCGTGTTGGAAAACAACGAGAATGGTTTGAAACTGGGAGATCCAGTAAATATGGGTCCATTAGTTAACACAGCACTTCGTGATAATTTTCCGCGTTTTTCAGATTCGGGTGATTTCTTCTTTTCTTCTGAAGGTCACTTAGGTTTCGGGGGATTAGATATTTACACCATAGACAGAAATTCCTCTATGATTCTCAATTTGGGTAAACCGGTAAATTCTCCCTTTGATGATTACGCACCTCAGTTTCATGAAAAATGGGGTACTATTTCTTCGAATAGAACAGGTGGTGGTAACAATGACGATATGTATTTCCTCCGTTGGTTTGAAGAAAACAAAGTACAAAAAGAACCAACTCAAGAGGGTGTTATCGTTCAAGTAATTGATGAAGAAACGGGTTTACCAATGCCCAATGTGGATGTCGCAATTGATAATTTGGATGATCAAGACAATGCCATTCCTTCTAAAACCGATTCTTTGGGTAGGGTATTTTACAATGAAATTCCCAAGACAGCTAAAGTAGAAGCCACTTCTCACCCTTGTGGTTATAAATATGCTACTTCTCAAGACTATTCGGTTAGTCCAGAGGGTAAAAGAGTTGTAACCTTAGGTGTTCAAAAGTATAAAATCGGTGAAGATTTGGGTGTGCTTTTCGATGTTAAGCCAATTTACTATGAATCAAATAGCTATGAGCTAACCCAACAATCAAAAGAAGAATTGGATCGAGTTGTAATTGTGCTAAAAGATAATGAAGGCTTGTTAGTTGAATTAGGTGCTCACACCGACTCCAAAGGTTCAGATGAATTCAACATGATGCTGTCTGAATACCGAGCAAAGTCTGTTTATAATTATTTAACTTCTAAAGGAATAGCATCTGGAAGATTGAAGTTTAAAGGTTATGGTGAATCAAAAATATTGAATCGCTGTTACAACGGAATCGAATGTTCTGATGAAGAACATCAGGTTAATCGTCGCACAGAATACTTGATTTATGGAGTATTACCTTGCGGTAAAACACTTAAGGGCGGCTCAGATCGTAACGCAATTGCTTCCAACGATAAAAAAGGCAGTAAGAAAGGTAGTAACAAAAAATCTTCAGGTGGCGGATCTAATAATTCTGATGCTTCAGAAAGTGAATCTTCAGAAGAAAGTAAGAAGAAACATAGCTTTACTAAGGCGGATTTAGAACAAAATGATATGGCAACCGGTGATGCCGACGGTGATGGTATTCCCGATTATTTAGATCCAGATTCTGACAACGACCGTATTCCAGATGCTGCTGAAGGCAGACGCGATACGGATGGTGATGGCTTGCCCAATTTTATTGATAAAGATTCAGACAATGACGGAATTCCAGATTCTGTTGAAGGAGCTACAGATACCGATAAAGACGGTAAAGGAAACTATATCGATACGGATTCTGATAACGATGGTATCAAAGATGAAGACGAAGGTGTTGAAGATTCCGATAACGATGGAAAACCCAACTATATCGATTCTGATTCCGATAATGATGGAATCTCTGATCGTACCGAAGGGACTAAAGACTCCGATAACGATGGCGCACCAAACTTCTTGGATTTGGATTCAGATGGTGATGGAATAAACGATTCTGATGAAGGAACTAAAGATTCTGATGCTGACGGTAAACCCAATTATTTAGATACAGATTCAGATAATGACGGAATTCCTGATAAAGTTGAAGGCACAAAAGATTCAGATGGTGACAAGAAACCAGATTACATCGATACAGATTCCGATGAAGATGGAATTCCTGATAAGTTTGAGTCACCTGCAAATTATAAAAATTATCCGACCGACGTGAAGCCTATTGAGGTTAAAACTCCACAAGCCGATTCAAAAACCGGAAAAAGCGAAAACGAAGTAGTTTCCGATAATGATCTGGTTGTTGATATGCCTGCACCACAAGAAAGCCGAAATACTACACGTAACTCCAATAACGCAACTACGAATAACCAAAACAACAATTCAGTTATCAATTCGGGTAAGGAGGTTTATCGAGTGCAAGTCATGATGTCTGCAAAACCAATTGACAAATCTGTTTTCTCTAAGAATGGTATGAAGGAAGTGTTTATGTATCAAGATAACGGATATTACAAGTATTGCACGGGTAAAGCTTTTGAAAGTGAAGCAGAAGCTGAATCAGAAAAAGCCCGCTTAAGAACTACTGGATTTAAAGATGCCTTTGTAGTTAAATTTGTAGGCAATAAACGGGTAAAATAAAGCCGTAGAGCCTCTAAATTAGAAAACACAATGAAATCCAATGCCACGGTGTTCAAATTGAATCAGCAACGATTTTTGAACACTGTAGCATTGGTTTTTTTATTGGTAGCAATCCTAATTTCAATAAAAAATTATTACAATCCATTAATTTACGGATTGAAAAACACGCCTTTTGGAGTAAAAGCGTACAATAACTTTGTAATTTTTAAGAATTCATTCTTCCATTTATTAGAGCAGAAACAATTATTTCATCCCTATCGACCAGCGCAATACGATGTTTATAAATACTCACCCACGTTTGCACTGTTTTTTAGTTTGTTTTCTTGGGGAAATGATTTGATCGGTTTAATTCTCTGGAATTCTTTGAATTTACTTCTTCCGTTGTATGCTACTCAGCGTATTTGGAATCACTTTCAAATACTGAATTCAAAAAAAATTTATGTGTTAACTCTAGCCTTACTTTTAGAGTCTGCAACCTCCGCTTTGAATTCACAAAGTAATGGTTTAATGCTTGGTTTGATGCTTCTTGCAGTTGTGGCCATTCAAAAAAACCAATTCTCAAAAGCCATTGTATTTATAGCTTTATCAGCATTTATTAAAATATTTGGATTGGTTTTGTTCGCTTTATTTCTAATAAAACCAGGCATTTCCAGTTGGAAAAAACTTCTTTTTACAACCTTTATCGTTTTTGCTTTTTTGTTTCTCGTACCCCTTCTCGTTATAGATTGGAATTATTTACTGCAACAATATCAAGAGTGGTTTAGATTACTCCGAAATGATAGTTCAGTTTTTGTTAAGTATTCGGTTATGGGTTGGATGATGAGTTGGTTCTCCATTACACCTAATAAAACGCTAATCTTAGTTTTGGGATTGATTACACAATTCTTGCCCATTTTATTACTTTTTATCAATAAATCTTATCTGTTTACTCAATTCAGTTCAAATCGGTCCTCTCAAATCCATTCAAATAAGTTAAACCAGATCCGATCCGGTTGGTTTACACAGTTTACTTCTCGTTGCTCGCTATTCCCTACAAAATTTCTCGAAATCTGGGCCTTTACATGGATTATTTGGGTGGTAATATTTAATCACATGGCTGAATCTGCTACATTTATCATTGCAGTGGGTGGAATTGTAGCTTATTTGAGAATTATACCTGAGTGGAATAAATGGAT
>JACCDH010936719.1_pt1 | contig 12267 bp, 22 predicted proteins | sample 7442481 | NCBI WGS metagenome assembly JACCDH01 (sample SAMN15323433, study PRJNA562643) | freshwater metagenome | isolation source: river surface water | place: USA:Blue River Watershed | collected 2017-08-15
ATAGGTTCTCCTCGCGTTCAGCTACCAACGCCTCCCGCAGCCGCTCGACCTCAAGCTGTGCAATACCCCATGCTTCGTTTGCGTTTTTATACGCCTCCCGCAGCCGCTCGTTCTCGGCAGTCAGGGCTTCGATGCGGACCTTATGCGATACGATTTGCCCTTGAAGGTCAGCGCAAACTTCTAGCCAGTTTTCGCCTATCGTCTTGTCGGTCATTGCGTGTCTCCCAGTGCGGCGCGGGCGATGCGACTTTCTGTCTGGCCGCCTTGGTCAGCAATCAGCTTCAACGCCTTCCAATACCTGTCAATCTTACGTGTGTTCGCCTCAACCCATTCTTCGAGAAACTCGATGCGGTCGGCGGCTTCGTGCGCGGTCGCCGTGCGGACTTTGCCACGCCAGTCAAAGGCCCGCAGCCGTTTTACTAGATCGTCGGTCGTGTCAGTCATGGCGCTTCTCCGGGGCGAATAGCGGGGTTTCGGTCCAGCCAAATTGAGGTGCGGCTCGATCCATTGGCTGGAAGCGCAGCACACGTTCACCGCGCTCATGCTCTTGCAGATAAGCCACCGGCTCTTGATCCTTCGGGATCAGGTGGTGCGTCTCGCGCAGTGCGGCGAGACGCCTGATCTCATTGCAGGCAGCTTCCATAGCGGCGTCAATCGCACCCTCCCACCGGACCGGGTGGACGGCTACCAGTGCAAGCCAGTGGTTGCCAGTGTCGCTGATAAGTTCCCGCAGCCGCTCGTTCTCGGCAGTCAGGGCTTCGATGCGGTCGGCGGCTTCGGCCACAAGTGGGTCAGGCGCATAGTGCTGCTGGTCATAAACAAAGCTGTCACGCAACCGCTTCACCAGATCATCGGTCATTGCCCATACCCCTCAATCCAAAGTTCGATGGCGCGGACGCAGGTGTCCACCACACTACATTCGATGTCGTATACCGTGTTCCTCGCCTCACGCGCACACAGCAGCTTGCGATCCACGGGCGGCTGCTCGTAGCGTTCGATCATGTCGCAGAGGGCGCGGAACATATCACGGTAGGCGTAAGCAACGCGCAGTTCGTCCATGGTGGTATTTTGCCACCTGCACCGCTTCGCAGCTTCGATCAGCACCCAGTCGGGCGGTGTTTGCTTGTCGGTCATTTCCAATGCTCCCCGGCTTCGATCTCTTCAGCGATCATGGCTGCAAAAACTGAGTATTGACTGGACGGGTACGCCTCCTCTTCCTTCCGCAGCCACGCCACGATCCGGTCACGCTCTGCTTTGGCAGCTTGCGCCGCTTCAGCAGTCAGGCGGTCGATCTCCCGGCGTTGCCACGCCAGCGTGTCGAGGGCGGTGTCGATGATCTCGTCGTCTTCTGTGCGTTGAGTCATTCCACAATCTCATCAATCTGTGTGACCTTTACAATGCGCATCTTGCAGCCGACCCTCTGCTCGGCCCGGAGCTTTTCCTCCTGGGCGCGAACTAGGCTGTCGTAGCTGTAGAACGGCGTGTCACGCACGGTGCGGATTTGGTAGGAAACAGTCATATTACACCTCACTTGCTAATCAGTATTCCCCAATCTTGGACACTCATTTTTTCCTTGTCAAACACTTTTTGCGCGGTAAGTTCGCCAAGCAAATTTAGCCAGTAGGAGTATCTATGGAGTACCGAAACGCAGAGGAAATGGCTCGCGCCCTGGTGCGCGAATACGCCAGCGCGACCTACATTAGATCATTGGTTATCGCGCGGTTTGGAGAATGCCCATCGACCAAGAGAATCGCTGAATGGCGCAGCGATTACATAAACAATGATTCGTCCTATAAGCGCACCAGCCATAATGCTAGGCCGATGCCAGAGGACTTTCAGCAGATCGCGCCGACCATGACAAAGGCGCAGCTTCGCGCACATTATGATGTGCATTGGAGCGGTACCATCGACCGCTGGCTAGCTGAGGCCGGTGTCATGGCCCGCAAGTTTATCCCCAGGGCGAATCGCCTATCTCTTATGGGTCGCCCCAAGGCGGCAATGGAGCTGAAGCGGCAAAAGAATGATTATGAAATTGCAGCAGATGTGCTGCGCCGGGAGCGGTTCCCGGTAAACCGATGCAATGAAGATGGGGGTTACAATCTGACAGGAAAATACTGGCGCGTTGGTCGCAATGTTTATACACCAGAAGAGCTTATTCAGAAGGCAAAGCGTTATGGCTGAATACAATGGAACGAGCCTCACGGCCTCGATGGAAAACGAAAAGGCGGCGATGCTAATTCTGTCCAACTCCCTGCTCAGGGCCCTATGGAGAGAGCATCCCGACAAAATGGAAGCTGCAATCGCACACGGAAGGAAGGTTAGAAAACCATGAGCCTCAAAACACTCAATCGCATCGAAAAGCTGCTAGCCGAGCTATGTGGTCGGACTGACCGGGAGATTCCGAAGGCCGATGTCGAGCATATACTGCGCGTAACCCGTGCCCAGATCGAAATGGTCGAGCAGGGGCTTGAAGATTAAGTGAGCCAATCGGCCATGAATGCGTCAATTTGCTGAATGGCGTGTTCATGGCCGTGGCATTCCAAAAATGTATGCCCGATGCTGTTGAGATAGCGCCCCCAATCGCGCTGATCTGGCGATAGCCGCCCACCCTTGAGCCGCTTCATTTCAATCCACAGATTGGCCTCAGGCACGTAGAGATCAGGGACGCCCCTGACCACCCCCTCCACCTTTAGCTTCATGGCAGTCGCCTTTGTGCGCCATCCGCCGTTGGGGATCGCAAATATGCGAATCGGCCCATACTTGCGGCGGAACCATGATACTACCTGGCACTGCTCCCAATGCTCGGACGGGATGGTGTCTTTCAAAACGGAAGTTCCTGCTCCCAGGTTGGACAAGCACCTTCCATTTGGCTGAAATCGAGCGGAACCGCAACATTGAAAGCCATGCAGCGCCCATCCCCACCGTAGTGATCGCAATTGTGGCAATATCTCGGCGGCCCCTTCGCCAGCCAGGCTTCATAATCAATCAGTCCCTGCGGCTTGGGGTGACGGGCCATTACCATGTCCTCTTTAGAACTCGATAGAACTTACCGTCCTTGCGGTAATTGATCGTGGCTGGTGGGACGCCTAGTGTCAATATCTCAGCCCCATCTTCTAACGTTGGGTTGGCGGGAAGCGGTGCATGAGCCTTGTCGGCAATGAACCGGACCATGCGGACGGCCTTTTCGCCAGCATAGCCGTCATGCAGGACGGTGAAGTATTCCGTCACTGGCGGATCAGAGAGGGCCCCATAGTACGTCACCTTCAGCATCCGCTTGCTACTGGCCTTGCTTGTATGCACGACCCACTTCCACTTCTTGACGGCCAATTCAGACCCGTCGATCCCCATGATGTCATCGCTGTGGAGCTTTAGCTCGGCCTCTTCCTTTTCCTCGCCCTTGGTGAACTCATGGCCGCAGTTGGTGCACTGAGCGGCGTTGAGAACCAGAATCTCGTGGCACTGTGGGCAAGCCTTGGTCGGAGCCTCGCCATTACCGCCTGACTTGCTGGGCGGCTGGACGGCGATGATCGGGCCATGCTGGCGGACAACGCCTGCAAAGTCGAGAACAAGGCAGTGGTCAGTATGTGACTTGAGGCGCATCCCACGGCCAGCCATCTGAACATATAGCCCAGGCGACATGGTGGGCCGCAGCATGGCGATAAGATCAATATCGGGATAGTCGAAGCCGGTTGTAAGCACGTTGGCATTCGTCAGCGCGCGCAGCTTGCCCGCCTTGAAGTCTGCGATGATCCGCTCCCGCTCGGCCTTTGGTGTATCGCCAGTCACGCAATCAGCCGCGATCCCGCGCTGGTTCAGCAAACCGGCGATAGCGCGGGCATGATCGACCCCGGTGCAAAAGAATAGCCATGCCTTGCGGTCGGCAGCTAGGCCAATCACCTCGGCTACCACCCGGTCGTTCTGGTCGGTCGTGTTGACCGCAGCGGCCAGTTCGGCCTCAATGTATTCGCCGCCACGCTTGTGAACGCCGGACAGATCAAAGCCGGAGTCGGTGGCCTTTGATGTCAGCTTCGACAGGAAGCCATGATAAACCAGTTCCTCAATTGATACTGGCTCAATCAGGTCGGAAAAGATCGCCGGTTCGTCCGTAATCAGGCCGTGGCCGAGGCGGTACGGAGTGGCAGTCAGGCCGATAATCCGCATTGACGGATTGAACACTCGCAGCTTGGCAAGCAAGTCACGATAGCCGCCCTGATCCTTGTGGCTGACCAAGTGGCACTCATCAATAATGCACAGGTCGATGTGTCCAATCTGGTCGGCCTTGGACCTGACTGACTGAATGCCAGCAAACGTAATCGGCTCACCTAGCTGCCGACGCCCTAGGCCAGCCGAATAGATGCCCATAGGGGCATTGGGCCAGTGCTGACGCAGTTTCTCGGCGTTTTGCTCAAGAATCTCTTTAACATGACTTAGCATCAGGATACGCGTGTCAGGCCAAGTTTTAAGCGCATCTTTGCATAGTGCAGCCACGACATGGCTTTTCCCGGCTCCTGTGGGAAGGACTAGGCAAGGATGACCATCATTTTTTGAAAGCCATGCGTAAAGATCGTCAATGGCTCTTTTTTGATAGCTACGAAGCATTTTTATGAGCCTTTAGATATAACATTGCCATTCCCAATCTTTCATGGCTTTCTTCAAACAACCCAATTGCTTGATTGCATTTATTACATAGCAACGCCCGCACTTTTCCAGTGCTATGGCAGTGGTCAATGTGCATATTGGCATCATCAAAACTAATTAAGCAAATTGCACATTGGTTTTGCTGCTGCTCAAGCATTTGCGACACATCGTTTTCAGTAAGCCCATAAAGATCAAAAATGCGTTTCCACTTCGACCGATCTTTACGCTTCTGATTATTGATAGTCTCGCATTCTATGCAATTTCCAGTTGTTGCACGGCGCACAACATGTCCAACTGGGCACGGCTTTCCAATGTATGTTTTTTCTCCATTCGCCAAAGCTTGCAAAGCAAGATCATTTTCAGCCTGTTTTCTAAATTTTGATCCGCCGCGCATATTGCGCCCCGCGACTACTCGCTTCTCCTCAATGCACTGAATGCAATTTGATGAACTTGTGTATCGGGGGGAAAGATGCCCCCTTACACAGCGCCTTCCTGTAAAATACAATGGCTCATCAAGTTGCCTAGCTCTTTCTCCAGTTTGCGGAAGGCGACTATATTCTGAATGAAACTCAATTGGTTTTGGCCCCGTCTTACTCACCCCACTACCTCCGCATTAGGCCAAATGGCTTTAGCATCCTCAACCGGGGCGGACCCGCAGGCAGACGGATTGGCAACGATCTCGCGGCTCTTATAGCCATCAGGGCCATTCAGGATGCGCTTGCCATCAATGATCCATGTGACTGACAGGCCATCGTCTGATCCCTCGAACTCCCAAGGCACAAGGTCTGGGTGCAGCACATGGTCATCGCAGCCTTGGCGCTGAAAATCCTCAGGGATGCCATCAGCCTGGTGCCGGTCGCAGCGCCAAGTCGAGTTCTCCATTGGCGTTGAGTGCGCGCAGGTCCGGCAGTTGGCAAACTTGGTCGGGGCCTTTTCGTGGCAGAGGCTATAGGCAGGGCAAAACTTGCACTGATACCATGTCGGATCGGTCGAGATCGGCGGCGGCATCCGGTTGTCAAGCGCGATCCGCCGACCGCGTTCAATGGCCTTCATGGCAACGTCACGGTCATAATCGACCCGCTCGGTATACATCCGGTCATCGTCCTTGCAGATGGCAACATAGACGGCCTTTTTAATATCCGTGCCGTGCATATAGACCTGCATCTGCACAAAGTGCTGCCATTTTGATTTCTCAACACCGTGCTTGGAAAGGTCATCAAATGACTTGCGCGAGTGCGTCTTGAACTCAGCAATATGCCGGGTCTTGGGCGCTTCAGGAAGGCCCTTCTCAATGATCCCGTCGATGCTGCCGGAAACGTGAGCGCCAAAGTCAACCTTGCGCTGGCGACCATTAAACGTGTCGCGGATGTCAACGCCGACATTGCGCATATCCTGAATTATGGTGCGCTCTTCATTGTGTCCGCGACGGAACAGGCGCAGAACCCGACCAGGGAACTGCTCCTGAACCGCCCAGCGGAAAGATAGCCAGAGCCAACGGTCGCAGTGATGGCCCAGCAACGAGCAGCCCAAGTGACCGCGAGGCGGAGAATTGTTCGCCTCATGGTGCGCGTCGATCAGGGCGACCAACTGGTGCATTGGCTCTGGTATCTTAGTCATTGAGCATTCCTTAAACTGTGGGGGAAAAGTCGTAGTGTCCCCCGGCACCCCTGACCTAAAGGTCAGCCCCTAAGTGTGCCCGTCCAGCTAACCAGACCATTGCTCGACCGGGTATTGCCAGCCCAAAGGCATAGGGTGACAGTCCGCATTACTTCTTTGCCCAAGGCGGCGTAGCAGCGCCAGCAGATGCGGCACCCGGAACAGAGGCTGGGCCAGGCAGCGGGGCCGACCGACCTTCGCAAGCCTTGAAGCCCGAGATGTCGTTCTTCGGCTGGTCGTAGCCAGCGGCCTTGTCCTTATCGGTCGGCTGCTTGATGCGGACCTTGATCTGCAACTCACCGCCAACAAGCTGGTCGGAGTCTTCGATGCGGTCCAGACCAATGGCGCGCATGATCTCGCCAAGCTGCTGCAAGCCAATGCTTTCGGCAGTCGGGTTCTGGTTGCGGATATTGATCGCACCGAAGATCACGCGACCCTGCTGGCTGGGGCCGAGGATGTCGTAACGGACATCAATCTTTTCGCCAGTCCCGGACTTGGTGGGCGATACCTTAGCTTCGGTGATCTTGACGGTATACCAACCGTCAGGGATCAGATCATAGGAGCGATCCGACTGCGGGAGTTCCGAGGCGGAAAAACTTGAACCAAGAAATGCCATAAGATTTACTCCTTAGTAATGGCAAACGAAGGGCGACCGGCCTCCGAGGTGATTGCCCCAAGCAGGGGCGCAGTAATGGCGGCGTCGGTCGCTTTCCAAGCCGTCATGTTGATCTCCGGCTTCCACCGGAAAAGGCTGGAGAGATGCTCAGTCAGACCGGCTTCCGCTGCGAGTTCTTGCAGCTTGTCGGCATTGACCTTGCGGTTAATTCGGCCCGTCACCTTGACCACGTAACCGTCAGGCTTCGCTGTCATGGTGCCGTCAAGGTTATCGGCAATGCCAATGAGTGACCGCATCTGGTCTTCAATGGTGCGCCGATCATTGATGGCCTTGACCTCGCGGGCCTTAGCCTCAATCCAGAGGGCCGAAAGGTTTGGCAGGGATTGGATCACTGTCCACCCCCAATCTTGCCGATGATCGCGCCAAGATCGGGCGCTTCCCACGGGTCGAGCTTGCCAGAGCGATCCTTTGCCAGCCACACGCCGTCGCTGTCGCACATGATGGCGCGCTGGGCATTGCCTTCCGAGTCGCGCTCAACCCGCAGGGCCAGCACTTCGTCAAAAAGGTACGGCAGTGCCTGCGTCAGCGACTTACCCGGCATCGACGGGTTGTAGAGCAGCCGACCCATTTCGTCCTGGCTCTTTTCCAGCTTGGCGCTGAAGTACACGTGTTTACTGGGCAGATCGCGGAATGCGCGGATGATGTCTGTCATCTGCTCCGAAAGCGCACCGTATGCTTGGCGCGGGTCCTTGGCAATCTTCTTCTCGTAGTTAAGGACGACCTCGCCAATCTCCGAGATTGAATCAAGCGCGATGGAGTCGAAGCCCTTGGCCTCTTCTGAGGCCGATGCCCATTGGAAGGCTTCGGTCAGATCGTCCATTGAGTTGATCTCAATATAAGGCAAATTGCTGTCTTGGATTGAAAGCAGGCCGCTCTCAGCCGAAAGGATGATGGGATTCGGCAGCGTTTTAATCAGGGTGGTCTTACCGGCACCCGATGGTCCGTACACGATGAACTTGACGCCATTCGACGCAAGCGTACCCGTGCGCTTCAGGTTAATAGCCATTGATGTTACTCCTGCCCTGCGGTCGGGGTATCCGGTCGCTGGGTGAGGCAAGGTTTGCAATTCCGCTTGCCATTGTCAACACAAATCGGCATCAAGCCAAAACTCAACGAAAGAGGGATAAGATGTCCGATCTATCTAATATACTCGGTGGTCCGTGGTCGCCCCCTACTGAGATTAAGCCAGAACCTCCAGAAATTCAGTTGATTAGCGCCATGCAGGCGGCTGGGATTACGCCGCCGGATCATATCCAGCTTGACGGCAAGATGCACCGATTCCGGTCAGGCACTCGCGGTCAACCAGGTAAAGGCGACAAGTCGGGCTGGTATATTGTTTTCCCGGACGGCATCCCTGCTGGGCGCTTTGGATGCTGGCGGGCTGGGATTGAAGTTCCGTTTCGGGCCGATATTGGTCGGAACCTGACCGATGCCGAGCAGATGCTGAATGCGCGCCGGTTGAGTGAGGCGATTCGGCTTCGCGATGCAGAGCTAAAGCGCCAGCGGGAACTAGCCTCAGATACGGTCGAAACGATCTGGTCTGGCGGGGCCTTGGCCGATTCTTCCCATCCCTACCTCCAGCGCAAGAAGATCGACATCCACGGGGCGCGAGTGACGGGGGACGGTCGCCTGATGGTCCCGCTCTATGGGCCGGATGGCACCCTGTCATCGCTGCAATACATTTCCGATGATGGCGGCAAGCTCTATCATAGCGGCGGTCAGACCGGTGGCTGCTACTGGATGATCGGGACGATGGATGAGCCGGGCCCGCTATATGTGGCCGAAGGATTTGCGACAGCCGCGACGATCCACCAAGTCATGGAGCGTCCCTGTATCGTGGCCTATTCGGCCTCGAACTTGGTGCCGGTGACCGGGCATCTGCGTGAGCGATACGGCGCTGTGCAAGAGATCGTGATCGTGGCTGACAATGACGCATCTGGAACCGGCCAGAAGTATGCCGATCAGGCTTCAGCTAAATATGGGGCGAGGGCCATTGTGATCCCCGTACCCGGCGATGCCAACGATTACGTCAACGATGGGCATGATCTTAAAATCCTGCTCCAGCCGCCTGTGACCGATTGGCTGGTCAATGCCAATGACTTCTCGACCAAGCCAGCCCCTATCAAGTGGATGGTTAAGCACTGGCTGCAAGATCGCGCCCTCATCATGGTCCACGGTCCATCAGGCGGCGGCAAGACGTTTGCCGTGCTGGATTGGTGTCTGCACATTGCCAGCGGCAGGCCCGATTGGTTCGGCCATAAGGTCGCGCCGGGGACGGTCGTATATCTGGCCGGTGAAGGCCATAACGGGATCAGGGGCCGCATCGCTGCATGGAAGCAGCATAACGGTGGCCCTGACCTTTCGGCCATGTGGGTCAGCAAGGCTGGCTGCGACCTCAATACGGCAGAAGGCTACAGCCGAGTGGTAGAGGCCGTCAGGCAGTTGCCGGACCGACCGAAGGCCATTGTGGTCGATACACTGCATCGCTTCCTCAACGGCGACGAAAACAGCGCCCAGGATGCCAAGACAATGATCGACGCCTGTAACGCACTCATGATTGAGTTCGATTGCAGCGTGATCTTGGTGCATCACACCGGGGTGTCAGAAGAAGCCCAGCACCGGGCACGCGGCTCGTCAGCATGGAAGGGGGCGCTGGAAATTGAAATCAGCATCGTCCCGGCCAAGGGCGACAGTCCGATGCAAATCATCCAGCGCAAGTCCAAGGATGCCGAAGAGGCCAAGCCCGTCTACGTGAACTTGCACATCGTCAAGATCGAAGGCTGGTACGATGATGACGGCGAGCAAGTCGGGTCTGCTGTATTGGTCCAAGCAGAGGCCCCTGCCGAGAGGAAGAAGGAGTCGAAGCTCGACAGCTTCAAGAAGCTCATCAAGTCCGGCTGGTTTGATACTGGCTGCGAGGTGATTAACGGCCAGCCGTACGTGTCGCGCTCGGCTCTGATGGAGTACATCAAGACCAAGCTGAACCTCTCCGAGGCGACGGCCAAGCAGCACCTCAAACCGAGTGAGCATGACCGCTTTATTGGCACCCTGACGATCTCCGAAATCATCGCTCCGCACGGTCATGGATGGGTCGTAATTTGCCCCGAAATGGCCTCAGCTATGCTGATGAGCAAAAATGGCTGAAATGCGTGAGCGGTACTTTTGGTACTTTTGGGTACTTTTGAAAAAAGTACCGGTCGGCTCTAATAAAAACAAGGACTTAGGATATGGCGGTACTCCAAGCGGTACTCTTACCAGGGCAAGGCGAGGGAGCGGTACGTACGGTACTCTCTCCCTATAGGGAGAGTACCAAGTACCGACCCGATGCGGGGCTGTCCGATCTGCGTCATTGGCTATGGACAAATCTGGGTTTTGAGTTGTACGATTGGGCTGAAGATGAGGTGAGGTTTTAACATGGGTAAGAGATCAGATTTTGAGCGTCGGGAGCGGGACTTCTATCCGACACCATATGAGGCGGTGGTGCCATTGTTGGATCACCTGATGCCAAGGACGCTATTCGTCGAACCGTGTGCTGGCGATGGGGTGCTGGTGAGCCATCTCCAGCGGCATGGGCATCACTGCATATCGGCTACCGATATTGAACCGCACGATCCGTCAGTGAAGATGCTGGATGTCTTCCAGGCCGACATTGCCCATGGCGAGTGCTTCATTACCAATCCGCCTTGGGACAGGTCGATCCTTCACCCGATGATCGACTACCTGTCGGCGCAGGCTCCGACATGGCTCCTGTTTGATGCTGACTGGATGCACACCAAGCAGGCTGTACCCTATCTGGATCGGCTGGAGGCGATTGTGTCGGTTGGCCGGGTGAAGTGGATACCCGGCAGCAAGATGACGGGTAAGGACAATTGCTGCTGGTATCTGTTTTGCGATGTGCCGAGCAACCGCACCCAGTTTTATGGAAGGAAGGCGTGATGCCAGACATGGTGAACAAGCCGCCGCACTACCAAGGTAGGGTTGAGTGCATTGATGCGCTTGAAGCGGCGACTGAGGGGCTGAACGGCATCGAGGCTGTCTGCACCGCCAATGCCATTAAGTACCTATGGCGCTGGAAGCGAAAAAACGGTATTGAAGACTTGCGCAAAGCGCACTGGTACATCGAGCGATTGATCGGGAAGCTAGATAATGAAGGATGATGTTTGTTCTAATTGCGCTTGGTACAGCCCGGCTCATGCAATTACCCACGGGTATTGCAAGAGAATGCCGCCGGTCTTTACGCATCTGGATGATGCAGGTCGTCCCCGGTTCTACAATCCGATCACCAGCCCGCACAATTTCTGCGGCGAGTTCGAGGAAGCAGAGGACTAACCCATGCTGGCGATGCAAGTTGATACTAGCGACTTTGAAAAGAAGCTGCGTCAGCTTGCTGAAACGCCTGATCTTATCCGCAAGGCTGTGGTCGGCGCTCTTTCAGACACGGTAGACGATCTCGAAAAGCGTCAGAAGCTTGAGATGAAGATGACCTTCAACAACCCGAAGCCGTATGTGCTTAATGGGTTGAAGAAGGTATATCCTGGCGGAAAGCGTGGAGACATTGCAGAGGCTGGAACATATTTCGCATACTTCCCGGTCGGCAAGTCTCCAGAGGACATCGTTAAGCCTCACGTGTTTGGCGGATCGCGCCGCAAGAAACGCAATGAGCAAAGGCTGAACCAGATCGGCCTTAATCGTGGCGGCTTCACCATTATGGGTAACGACTATCCCCGCGATGCTTCTGGAGACATTCCAGGCGCACGGTATACCCAGATGCTGCATCAGCTTGGTGCCTTGTCGGATATGGCCCGACAGGCGCTGCCGAAGAGCAAACAGAAGGACCGCAAGGGAACCAGCTACTACATTATCAAGCGTGGCGGTGTGCCTATCGCGATTGGTGAGCGTAATGGCTCATCAACGCGGATTATGCTTGTCTTCGCCCAGAATGTTGGATACCGTAAGAACGTCAAATACGATTATTTCGATATTGGTCGGAATCAGGTTGAATGGAGCCTTCCGCTGCACTTCAACCGGATCATCAACCGCTATATTTCTAGGATGTAACATGAACGACAATCTGAACGCTGACAGCCCTAATCATGCCGCTGCACTGAGCCTGCTCAACGACCTTATGCTGCTGCTCCGCAATGCATCACAAATGGGCATGGAGCGATACAATGCAGATGGCGAGGCAATCTATGACTTTGGCTTCTGGGCGAACGAGTGCGCTAAGGTGGTTGGCGTTCGCCAGGTCGCGTGACGGCGTAAATCGTATAGGGGGTGGCCCGACCCTAAATCGTATG
>JACCDH011218866.1_pt1 | contig 12265 bp, 8 predicted proteins | sample 7442481 | NCBI WGS metagenome assembly JACCDH01 (sample SAMN15323433, study PRJNA562643) | freshwater metagenome | isolation source: river surface water | place: USA:Blue River Watershed | collected 2017-08-15
GGAATATGGCTATGGCGGCCGCACCATCAATTGGGATCGCCACACAATTTTTGAAAGCACGTCCGTCAGCCTGTGGGGCCACGACTTTAGCGTTGGCTTTGGGGCAGCCGAGGCACAGCAATTGGCCGATGCGGCCTAAAAAGGGAGAAAGACGATGCAGTTATCCCAAACAAAATCCAGTGTAACAGCCGCTGACCTGATTGCGCGGGCTGAGGCGTTGATCCCCGCGTTGCGCGCCCGCGCCATGCAGTGCGAGGCAGAGTGCAAAGTGGCAGATGAAACCATTCGTGATTTTCAAGACGCGGGCTTTTTCAAAATCCTCCAGCCCAAGCGCTGGGGTGGGTATGAGATGGACCCAGAGGTGTTCTACGCCGTCCAGATGAAGGTGGCAGAAGGCTGTATGTCGTCTGCGTGGGTGCTGGGCGTGGTCGCAGTCCATAACTGGCAATTGGCACTGTTTGATGCGCAGGCGCAGGCAGATGTCTGGTCGCAAGATCCAAGCACGCTCATCTCCTCGTCTTATATGCCGCGCGCCGAAGTGACGCCTGTCGAAGGCGGCTATCGGATTAGCGGGCGTTGGGGCTTCTCCAGCGGCGTGGACCATTGCCAATGGGCGTTTTTGGGTGGGCTCGTGCCCGATCCCGAGGGCGGTGCCCCCGATTATCGCACCTTCCTTGTCCCGCGCAGTGATTTTGAAATTGATTATGTGTGGGACACAATGGGCCTGCGCGGCACGGGCAGTCAGGATGTTGTGGTGCGCGATGCCTTTGTGCCCGCTTATCGCACGCACCGTTCTAAAGATGGGTTTGCCGCGACCAGCCCCGGCTTGAAGGTCAATGATGCGCCGCTGTTCAAGCTGCCCTTTGGCCAGATTTTTGTCCGCGCCGTCTCGTCCTCGTCCATTGGCGCGCTGCAAGGCGCGTTGGATGCATTCCGCGGTTATGCGTCCAAACGGGTAAGCAGCAATGATTTTTCGCGCACCTCGGATGATCCCGATGCCCAAGTTGTGATTGCCGAAACAGCGTCAGCCATTGATGAAATGAAGACGACGCTCAATCGCAATTTTGGCGTGCTGATGGGCCAAGCGCGCAGCGACACGCCGTATGATCTTGAGCAGCGGCTGATGTTCCGCTTCCAATCGGGCCAGATATTGGACCGCTGTGCTGAGCTTATCTCACGCCTGTTCTACAGCTGTGGGGCGCAAGGCACCTATCGCTCAAGCCCGTTGGTGCGAACCTTTGTCGATATTCACACCGGGCGCACGCACATCGCGAACAACCCGTTCAAAGTGGCCCGCAATTATGGCGGCTTCATGCTGGGCAACCCCAATACTGACACATTCATCTAAGCTGCGGGACAGGAAGAGGAGAGGGCAATGGCAACCACGAAAGACTATGGGCTGGGGGAATTTGATTTTCCACGCGGCTGGTTCATGATCGCAGACGCGGCAGACATTACACAGACGCCACAAGCGATCCGTTATTTCGGGCAAGATCTGATCATGTATCGGGGCAAGAGCGGCCGGCCTGTCGTGCTGGAAGCCTATTGCCCGCATATGCGCGTGCATATTGCCCGCAACACAACTTCTTACATTGTCCGCGATGGTGAGCAGATTGAGGGCGATTCCATCCGCTGCCCCGGCCATGGCTGGCGGTTCACGCCCGAAGGCCAGTGCGATGATATTCCCTATTCCACCCGGGGTGTGCCCAAGGCGGCGTGCATCAAAAGCTTCCCCGTGCAGGAAAAGGCAGGCTGCATCTGGATGTGGCATGATCCCGAAGGCGGCAAGCCGGATTATGATCTGCCTGGCTTTGACGAATGGGATATGACGGGCTGGGTGCGCTGGCGCATTGATCCCTTGGGCACGCTTCCCATCCACCCGCAGGAAATTGTCGATAACATGGCGGATTATGCGCATTTCGTGCCCGTCCATGGCAGCCGCGATGTCGTTTATTTTGAAAATGAGTTTCGCGACCATGTCATCATGCAGCGTTTTGGGGCGGGCCATCGGACGCTGATTGATGGGGCAGAGGTTCTGGAAACCGATACCTGGTACACGGGCCCGGGCATCCTGTTGTCGCGGATGGAAGGGCAGTTCCCGTCAATCATCATGATCTGCCACACCCCTGTGGAAGATGGCGAAGTGCGTGTTTGGTATGCGCTGATGGTTAAAACCTCCAACACCACGCCAACAGAAGCGGATGTATCCATGGCGCGGTCTTATCAAGACACCGCGCTTGAGGCCTTTGCCCAGGATTTTGAGCTGTGGAAGTTCAAGCAGCCTGCGCTTTCCATCATGCAAGTGCCGGATGATGGCCCCTTCCATAAAGAGCGGATTTGGTATCGCCAATTCTACAACCCCCGCACGCGCGCGCCAGAGTTTCAGACGCGCGTCAATGGCGTGCATGTCACTTTTGATCGTCGCCCAAGCGCGCAAGCTGCCTGAAGGAGGCATGAGATGACCGAAGTTCTCGATCACGCGGCAACGGATGCCCGCACGCCCCCGGTTGCCGTATGGCAATTGCTGGATAAGCTGCGTGGTGATGCTTTGACGGAATGGCGCGTCGCCCCTGTGGAGGGACTGCCAAGCGCCAAAGAACGCGGCCTAGACATTGGCTTTCCCTTTGGCTGGTACGCCATTGAACGTGCCGAATTTGTGGCCAAGGGCGAGGCCAAGCCCATTCGCTATTTCTCCAAAGATTTGGCAATTTGGCGTGGCGAAGATGGGCAAGTCCGCGTGATGGATGCGTATTGCAAGCATCTGGGCGCGCATATGGGCCATGGCGGCAAAGTGCATGGCAATCTGCTCGAATGCCCATTTCACGCCTGGCGCTATGATGGCCAAGAGGGCGTGGTCAAAGACATCCCCTATGCCAAGGCCATTCCGCCGCAGGTGAAACGCAAATGCACCAACACTTGGGCTGTGACCGAAGCAAATGGCTGGATTTGGGTCTGGTATCATCCCAAAGGCGAAGCGCCCATGTGGGAGGTGGTGCATCATCCCGAAGCCAGCGACCCTGATTGGACCGCCTATGAAATGCATGAGTGGGTCGTTTATGGCTCGATCCAGAATATGGCTGAAAATGGCGTTGATGTCGCACACTTCAAATATATTCACGGCACCGCCAATGTGCCGGCGGCTGAATTGCGCTGGGGTGATTGGGGCCGAGGCGCGGATGTAAAGGCGCAAATGGGGACGCCCAGTGGCATGGTCGATGGCCTGATCAGCTATGACACCATGGGCCCGGGGCAAAGCTGGACGCGCTTTACGGGCATTTCTGAGACATTGTTGGTGGCAAGCCTTGCGCCGGTCGAAGAAGATGTGCTGCGGGTTCGTTATTGCTTCACACAGCCAAAGGCGCAGGCCGAGGGGCCGGGTTCAGGCCTCGCCAAAGCATTGATCCGCGACATTTGTAAACAATTGGATCAGGACAAGATCATCTGGGATCGCATGAAGTTTGAGGCCAATCCGATCATCTGTGATGGAGACGGCCCAATCCCGCAGTTTCGGAACTGGTATAAGCGCTATTATGTTTGAGGGAGCGTCTCCGTCGCTCATCTTCCCGATCGCGAAAATAGCCGCGAAAATGGCAAAGCAGAGGGCTGCCAGCGGCAGTCGGACGCCAATGTCGGGCTATGAGGCTAAGTCCGAACTGCACTCATGCATGCAAGCTCGAATTCAGCGTCTTGCAAGTGTGCGGTAGGGCTCTAGGGGGCATGACCAGCCTCGACCGAAAGACCGGCCGAATGCAGCACATCAGGCGCGCTTGAACCGCGATAATTTTCCAGACAGGACTTTTACAACCTGCGGCGACACAGAATACAGCGTCATACGCCGATCAACTTCACTCCGCGTGGAAATGAGGATGCCATCTGCCAAAAGCCGCCGGGCGATATGATTGAACCCAGCTTGCGACGCATGAATAATGCCAATGATTTCACTTGCCGATAAAGGGCCTTGTTCAAACAGGCACAAAACAATCTCAAACTCGAGCGATAGTGCCCGAACGTTCAGTTCTGCCTCAATTTGACGCGTTGTATGGTAAAGGCCGATCATCGTAACGACTCTTAAATTAATACCAATAATTACTTCTGATAGGGCAGTGAGCTATGCTTGTCATGAGTTAAATTGAACCGTTTTGCATATCATCAAGTTGTACTCAGTCCTCGAGGGAAGTTTGTAGATCCTTTTTTATGGCTCAGCACCTCATGACGAGATGATGCGATTGATCGCTTGCTCAATTTAAATACAAAATTTACATATTATACTCAGCAGCACGAAGCGAGGCGTTTGTTGGCAACAACCGGCTTTGACCGCGAATGAAATGCCATTGGACCGTCTGCTGGAAGATTGGCAATCCAAAACTGGGCTTGCGGCTCTCGACGCCGCCAGCGGCATTGCAAAAACCTAACCTCCTGAGGGCGGAGCCAATAGGCTGGTTTTCAGCGGCCTAGGCGATTATCCATAACCACCGGATATGGTTAGCCCACATAAATATACTGACCTTGGCTTGGCAGCGGGGCTTTTTGGTGCGATCAGTCTCCGTTAAATTCAGGCAAATTGAAATAAAATATCTGGGGGGATTATGAGCATTTTCGTAAATCGGGGTCGTGCGTGCCTGTATCTGGGCTGTTCGTTGTTAGCACTTTCTCCCACCGCCGGATTGGCTCAGTCTGCTTCTGGCGCCGCGACCGGGCCTGCCGCCAAAAAGGCAGAGACTGAAGAAATCGTTGTTGTGGGCAGCCGCATTGAAGGTGCCAAGATTTCGGGGGCTTTGCCGATTTCGGTTCTTGGGGAAGACCGGATTTTGGCAACGGGCAGTGTGTCTGGCGATGATCTGTTCCGGTCCCTTCCGCAGGCTGGCGACGTGCAATTTCAGGAAGCCCGCACCACGGGCAATTTGAATGATGCGCGCGGTGACAATGCTTCTATCAACTTGCGCAGTGTGGGCACGGGCAACACCTTGGTTCTCCTCAATGGCCGCCGCATGATTTTGACACCGGGCACGCAGACCGAAAATTTTGTGCCTGTCCAAACCGTGAACACCAACTCCATTCCTATTGGGGCCACCCGGCGCGTGGAAGTGCTGCGTGATGGCGCGGCCGCCATTTATGGCGCTGACGCTGTGGCTGGCGTCGTCAACGTGGTTCTGGATAACAAGTTTACTGGCCTGCGGGCCGATGCGCGCTATGGCTTTGCCGATGGCACGAGCGAAGCCACGGCAGCCTTAAAGGCCGGGATTACAACCTCAGCCGGTGGCCGGTTCATGGTCTTTGGCAGCTATACGCACCGTACCCCGCTTTATGCCAGCGAGCGTGATTTTTCGGCAAGTGAAGATCATCGCGCCGGCATGGTCGGCACGCCGTGGGAAGGCGATACTGCGTTTGACAACCGGTCCACGTCATCGCCTTGGGGCAGTTTTACAACGGTTCCAGTCGTGACGGTCAAGCAAGGCACGGCCACGTTGACGTCGAGCGGTGTCTTCCATGTCGAGCCGACATCAAACACAGCGGCAGGCTGCTCGAGCACGGTTTATGCCGGCAATCTCTGCCTGAAGAGCGGGACGATCACCGGTACGGCAGACCGTGTGCTGCGCTATGATGAAAATCCAGATCGCACCAACCGCGGTGGCCTTGATCGTATCAACATCTTTTCGACCTTCAGCCAAGATCTTGGGAATGTCGAACTCTTTGCAGAAGCAGGCTATTATCATGCCAAGCTGCAAGGCCAGCGGGAGCAATCTGCCCCGCTGACGAGCGCAGTCATCACCATTCCGGCCAGCAACTATTATAACCCCTTTGGTGCGACGACGATCAACGGCGTCGCCAACCCGAACCGCCTGCCCGGCCTGACGGGCGTGCCAGATGCTGGCTTGCCCTTGCGCATTACAACCTACCGCCCGGTCGATACGGGACCGCGCACCTTTGAGGTGACGGATGACAGCATTCGCAGCCTGATTGGGGTGCGCGGCCAATGGGGCGATTTCAAATGGGAGTCCGCTGCCTCTTATTCCTGGGCGCGCACGGACGACCATACAATGAACTTGATCAGCAATACGCTGTTCCAAGCCGCGCTCGCCAAGTCGACGCCGGACGCCTATAATCCATTCAACGGCGGTAATCAGACAGCCTATTCGCTGGGCGATACCACGCCAAGCAATGCGGCCACCATTCAGTCATTCCTGGTCGATGCGCACCGCATCAGCGAAACATCCTTGGCCACAGCGGATTTGCGCATTTCCAACCCGCAAATCTTTGAACTGCCGGGCGGCAGCGTCGGCTTTGCCAGTGGCGTTGAAATTCGTCGGGAAACCTATCTTGATAACCGCGACAAGCGCTTGGACGGCACGGTCACGTACACCGACAGCGTGACTGGCATTAAATATGGCACTGACCTGATGGGGGCGAGCCCCTCGCCAGACGTCAGCGGTCGGCGCACGGTCAGCTCAGCTTATGTTGAGCTTGCGGTACCTGTGGTCTCAGAAGATATGAACGTCCCGCTGGTCAAATCACTGGATGTCCAGCTTGCCGCGCGCGATGAATATTATTCCGATTTTGGCAATGTGTTGAAGCCCAAGGTTGCCGGTATCTGGTCCGTCTTTGAAGGCCTCAGCTTCCGGTCGTCATGGTCGCAAAGCTTCCGTGCGCCAAATTTGGCGCAATTTTATAGCGCGGGCGTTCAAGTGTCGAACACGCGGACTGACTTTGCCGCCTGCCGGTTGAACAACACCACCTGCTCTGGCGTCAGCACGCTGGAAGTTCGCTCGGGGAATAAGAACCTAAAGCCTGAAAACGCTGACACGTTGTCGCTCGGCGTGGTTTTGCAGCCCATCCGCAATTTGACGGTCACGGTTGATCGCTGGTCGCTGAAGGAAAAGGGCGTGGTCGGCCTGCAAGGCGCGCAGAACCAAATTCTGTTCGATTTGCTGGAACGCCAAAATGGCCGCACCAACCCCAATGTTGTGCGCTTGGCGCCTGTTGGCACGCAGGTTGTGGGTGATCTGGCCTATGTGCAGGATGATTATTTCAACCTCGGCCCGCGCACGCTGCGCGGCCTGGACATCGCAGTCAGCTACACGTTGCGCGATACCCCGCTTGGGACATTTAACCTCGATCTGGCCGGGTCAAAGCTGATCAAATGGCAGCAGGATGCGTCTGACATGCAGGCGCAGCTCATTGCTGCAAATGCGGCTGGCAAATTCGGCACGGGCATTGCGATCAGCCAGGCTGGAAGCCAAGTGAAGGTCAATGGCAATCCGGCATGGCGTTTGTCAGGCAATCTGACATGGAATTCAGGCCCCGTGACTGCGGGCGTGCTGGTGAACCATGTTGGTCCAGTCTTTGATACGGGGCCTGCCCTGATCAATGGCGAATATTACACCTTGCCGGGCGTCACCACGGTCAACAGCTATGTCCAATATCGCTTTGACAAATCGGCCGGTATGCTCTCGGGCACGCGCGTCCGGGTTGGGGCACGCAATCTTTTTGACAAGGCGCCACCTTTGGCATCAACTAACTATGGGTTCCTTGGGTCAGTGCATGACTCGCTCGGTCGGTTCGTTTATTTCGAACTGTCGAAGGATTTCTGATCTCACGCGCAACAGCGCATGGGGAGTGGGGGGTAGCGGCGCCGGTCTGGCGCCGCTAATCCTAAGTCATGCGGCTACGCCAAATTGAAGTTTTTCACGCGGTCTACGCGAATGGCTCGATCAGTGCTGCTGCGCGGGCGCTGAATGTGTCCCAACCCGCGGTCAGCAAGGTGCTGCGACATACCGAAGCGCAATTGGGCATCACATTATTTGATCTTGTCCGCGGTCGGCTTGTGCCATCTGACGAGGCCCATGCCTTGTTCCGCGAAGTGGATGAGGTGTTTGATCGTATCGCCTCGCTGCAATTGACCGCACAAAATTTGCGCGCCTCCGGGGCGGGCCATTTGCGCATAGGGGTTGTCCCCTCGCTTGGGCTGGAAATAGCCCCGCGTGCAATTGCAGCCTTTCGCGCCAAAAACCCAGACGTGACCTTTGGCGTGCGAACGCTGCATCATAATGATGTGGCCCGCGCGTTATATGAACGGGAATGTGATTTGGCGATTGGCTATGACCCGCCGGATCACCCCCGGATGCGACAGAAACAGCTTGCCAGTGCCGCACTCTGCGTGCTGGCTCCAAAGGGGCAGTTTGGCAGCGGGCGAGATGCCTTGGCTGTTCGCGAACTTCAGGGCATGGATGTGGTTAGCGTCACGGGCAGCGGCCCAGTTGGCGATTTGGTGGCCAATGCTTTGCAGCGCGCGCAAGTGGATGTTCGCGAGATTGTATCTGTCAGCACCTATTATATTGCAGCGGCGCTTGTGCGCTATGGATCGGGCGTCGCGATTGTGGACGCCTTTACGGCGCAGGCCATGGCGACGGACAGTCTGGACGTGTTGCGTCTCACGCCTGAACTGAACTTTGGCGTTTGCGCAGTCTGGCTGGAAGATCGCCCCTTATCGAAATTGGGAACCAAATTTGTGGGATCAGTCGAAGCCGTGCTGAAAGACAGCCATAGCCTGCCCAATCCTTAACCTTTGGCTATGGCTAAGGGCCATATTTCTTCACAGGTGAAACTTGCTGCCGCTTTTCCACATGTTAGCGTGCTGCGCATGACATCGAATATTTGTAGAGGGAAAGGCGGCGCGCGCCAGAGCGTTTTGGTCGTCGGGACGGGGGTCGTTGGCATGGCCACGGCCTATGCGCTTGCGCGGCGTGACTTTGCGGTCACTCTGGTCGATCAAGCGTCCGGCGTCGGCCAAGGGGCGTCCTTCGCCAATGGCGCGCAATTGAGCTATGCCTATACCGATGCGCTGGCGACGCCCAAATTGCTGCGCCATATGCCCGCGCTCGCGCTGGGGTTGGATCCGGTGTTTCGTTTAAAGCCCAGCGTCGATCCGCATTATCTTGGCTGGCTGCTGCGCTTTTTGCGCAATTGTACGCGCGACCGGGCGTTGGATTCAACGCTCGCTGGTCTGGCGCTCGGGCTGGAATCACGCATAGCACTGCATGATTTGCTTGCTCAACACCCGCTTGATTTCGGCCATGATGCGCCGGGCAAGCTGCATCTTTATACAGATAAAGCAGGTTTTGCAGGCGCAGTTACCATGGCGCGGCTAAAGGCGGCGCATGGCGCCCAACAACAGGTTTTGACCCGACAAGAGGCGCTGGCTGTTGAACCAGCCTTGTCCGCTTATGGTGATGATTTTGTGGGGGCAATCTATTCGCCAGAGGATGAGCTTGGCGATCCCCATCGTTTCTGTGGCGCGCTGTTGGAGGTGCTGACAAAATCCTATGGCGTGACATTTCAATCGGGGGTGCGCGTGGCTGAAATCCGCCCCAGCGTCACCCAGCCGGTGTTGGTCTCTGCTGCGGGCGAAGAATTCCATGCCGATCATGTCGTGATCTGCGCTGGACTCGGCTCTAGCCAGCTCGTCCAACGTTTCGGCTTGTGTGATGCGCTGATGCCGATGAAGGGCTATTCCATCACAGCACCAATGGGCGCCCATCCGCCCAAGACGAGTATTACGGACGTCTCCCGCAAATTGGTTCTTTGTCCGCTCAATGGCGCCATCCGCGTCGCCGGGTTGGCAGAACTGGGGGAATGGGATGCAACGCCAAAAAAGCAGCGGCTTGCCCAGATGGTGAATAGCGCCAAAGCTGCCTTTCCAGACGCTGCAGATTATGATGCGCCCAAATCAATCTGGGCTGGCATTCGCCCCATGACCGCCAATTCTTTACCAATTATTCAAAATGTTGCGCCGGGCGTCACTGTGAATATTGGCCATGGCATGTTGGGCTGGACCTATGCGATGGGCAGTGCCGAGCGCGCCGCGCACTGCGTGATGACGCAAGACGCTTAAAAGGGGGAAGAGCAGGAATGAAACAGATATTGGCGCGCATGGCGCGCGTCACTTTTGGCTTTGCGGTGGCGTTGGGCCTGACGCTGCAGCCTGCGCTGGCCCAGAAAAAACAACTGCTGGAATATCCCAGTATTCATTCCCCTGTGGTGGGGGAAAAGGGCATGGTCGTTTCCCAAAATGCCATGGCCTCACGCGTTGGTGCAGGCATTTTGCGCAAAGGCGGCAATGCTGTGGATGCCGCCGTCGCAATTGGCTTTGCGCTGGCCGTCACACTGCCGCGCGCAGGCAATATTGGCGGCGATGGCTTCATGCTGGTGCGTGATGCGAAGTCCGGCGAGTTCGTCTTTTTTGATTTCCGCTCCATCGCGCCACGGGCCGCAAAGCTGCGCCTTTATGTCGATAGCGCGGGCAAGGAAACGGCCCAAGCCAGCAAAGGCTATCTTGCTCCATCCGTGCCGGGCACTGTGGCAGGATTGTACATGGCGCATAAGCGCTATGGCAAATTGGCATGGGCTGATGTTGTGGCGCCAGCCATTGCTTTGGCGCGCGACGGTATTCCGCTGACGCCCGACGAAGCCTTTGTTTTTGAGTGGGGCAAAGAGCGGCTGTCGACCAGCGCAGCAGCCCTTGCAACCTATTATAAGCCCGATGGCACGCTGTATCGCGCCGGGGAAATTATCAAACAGCCTGACCTTGCTTGGACGCTCGAGCAGATTGCCGCGCGCGGGGCAGATGGCTTTTACAAAGGCCCGGTGGCCGAGCGGTTTGCCGCAGATATGAAAGCGCATGGCGGCATCATCACGCTCGCAGATCTTGCCAATTACAAAGCTGTTGAGCGCCAGCCGCTGCGGGGCAGCTATCGCGGGCTAGAGGTGGTGACCGCGCCCCCGGCCAGCGCGGGTGGGGCAACGCTGCTCAATATGCTCAACATTCTTGAACATTTTGACCTTAAGTCCAGTGGCGCTGGTTCTGCCCAGTCGCTCCATATCATGGCTGAAGCGATGAAGATGGCTTATGCCGACCGCTATCAAGTCCTTGGCGATAGCGATTTCGTGTCGATGCCAATCAATGGCTTTATTTCAAAAGCCTATGGGGCAAGCCGCGCCAAGCAAATTGATCCCAATAAGGCTCAGCCCGTCAAGCTGTTGGGCCGGGGGGATCCGATGAAGTTTGAAAGCCCTTCGACCACGCATTTCTCGGTGGCGGATGCCGAGGGCAATGTCGTTTCAACGACGTACACGCTGGGCGCGGATTTCGGCTCGGGCGTGATGATTGCGGGCACGGGTGTGTTGCTCAATAACCAGATGAACAATTTCAGCCATGAAGCCACAGTGCGCGCGCTGCGCGAAGGCGGGCCACTGCCGCTCAACTCCATGGCGCCGGGCAAGCGGATGCTCTCGACCATGATGCCAACAATGGTGCTGAAGGATGGCAAGCCTTGGTTGGTAACGGGCACACCAGGCGGCAGCACGATCATTGATACGGTGTTGCAAATTGTGGTGAATGTGGTCGATTATGGGTTGAACGTGGAAGAGGCGACGCACCAGCCGCGCATCTTCCAGGATGCTAGTGATACCTTGCGTGTTGAGCCCAATTTCAACCCCGATACCGTCCGCCTGCTAACTCAGATGGGCCATAAGATTACATCTGATGAAACCATGGGCAGTGCCCAATCGATCATGATTGATAAGGGCCGATTCTTAGGTGCGGCAGACCCGCGTCGCCCCGGCGCACTGGCCGTCGCGCCCGAACAAATGGCGCATTAAGAACATTGCCCAGACGGGGGGCGACGCAGCAATGGCTTGCCCCCCGCTCGGCCCGTGGGCTCGCCTTCGTCCAGCGCGATTTGGCCGTTGACCAACACAAAACGCATCCCCTTAGAAAAGAGGCTGGGCTGGGCATAATCCGCGCGTGGCGAAAAGCGATTGGGGTCAAACACAATGACATCGGCAAAGGCGCCCGCCTTTAGCTCCCCGCGATCCGCAAGGCCAAAGCTGCGCGCCGTGCGCACCGTGCTGCGTTCAATAAAGCTGTGCAGGGTCAAGACCTTCTTGTCGCGCACATAAGTCGCATAGGCCCGCGCGAAGGAGGCATAATAGCGCGGATGGCCTTGCGACGCGTCAGAACTGGTCATCACCCAAGGCCGCGTCATAAAGGCGGCAATATCGGCCTCGCTCTGATTGAACGAGGCAATGCTTGTTTCCCGCACGCGCAGCAGTTGGATGGCGGCGTCAACGGGGCTTTGGCCCGTCTCCTTCGCCACGGCCTCTAATGTCTTGCCCTGTGCGGCTTTTGGCCCTGCGGTAATCAAGATGGCAGCAGGCCCACCCCGCTTGCGCAGATTTTCGGCCATATCCGCGCGCAACCGGGCTTGCA
>JACCDH011332790.1_pt1 | contig 12265 bp, 10 predicted proteins | sample 7442481 | NCBI WGS metagenome assembly JACCDH01 (sample SAMN15323433, study PRJNA562643) | freshwater metagenome | isolation source: river surface water | place: USA:Blue River Watershed | collected 2017-08-15
ATAGCCACTTCAGAAGTATCTTCTTTGAAAGTCAGTTTCGATTCATTTAACTGTTCATTGGCCCAATCATAATTGTTCACGAAGTTGGGCTGAATGAAAGCGCTATCGCATTGTAAGCAATATTCCGCGGCCTTCTCTGAATGGTACGACGATAAATAGCGAAGAACATTTTTGGCATCCTCATAGGTATTGTCGTTGGGTGCATTCTTGATTTGATTCCACTGCTTCATTTGTGATGAAAAGGACAACGACTTTGCGGAAAGGGGTCCGCCATTTTGATAAATCAGGGCAATGATTAGCAACGACAAAGGAAGGAAAATGATTTTGACTTTGGATACAAAACCAAAATACAGCGCATTGATGCTCAAGAAAACAGCCAAATACACCACGATGGCCCGGAGCTCTGTCAATCCATATTCCAACAAACGGTAGCCAATGGCAATCCACAATAATGCAATCAATGGAAGCAGGTACCAGAAGAATTTTCTTGAAGTGATTTTCCAAGAAGATCCCGTTGGGGTGCTTTCAAAAAATTGTCCCAAAAGCCAATTCAAAACACCAATACAAGAGAACAATAAAATCCATATACTGACCCAACCTTTGGGCAGTGAAGCTTGGAACAAGATTTTTCCTGCGTACAAGTATAGGATGCTCAAATAAATGATGACCAAAGGAGAAAGTATCCATTGCTGAATCCGTTGCAGGCGCAACAGCGCGTTTTCCATCACAGATGTTTGGCTTTCACGCGGGGCTGAGGAAAGAAAAAACAATGGATGAAAAATGCCAATCAGTAAGATGAGGAAGAAAAAATAGCATTTTGGATCGAGATCTTGATAAATCAGCAATTGAAAAGCACTCAATCCCAAAGCAATCCCTGCGTATATCAATCCAATGTAAAAAGTACTTGCGATGAAATTGCTGAACATCCAGTAACAGAATGACCAGAAATCGGCCAATGGACGGGCATTCCAGAAAGGCAAAAGAACAGAAAACAAGTGAATGATGATGAGCCAAGAAAGCATCCAAAATGGTTCCTGGTGGCCATTGCTATCTTCACTCAATTGATAGATGTGTTGGCCGATGTAAACATGCAAACCAATGGTTAGGGCAAAGATCAAGGAACGAGAAAGTCGCATGCTCCAATCTTGGCTTTCGAACCAAAGGAAATAACCCACATACAATGGGAGACCAGATGCAAGGATTAAAGCCCACCGGAAACCTTCAAAGCTCACAGATTCAAAGTTTTGATCAAAATCAAAAATGAATAGATTAAACAGTGCAAGCAGGGTAGCAGTGGTTTGCAATACCATGATGATGGGGTAGCGGTGGGCAGTGGTTAAAATGGTTGCTTTCAGATGAGAAAGTTTCAACGGAGAAAAGTTCATGATTCTGTTTTTATTCAAAGATAGTTGAAGATGGGCTTGTGTATATTTGTCGCCAAATCATCAATGCAATGAGAACAGATTTATACCAAGGTCACGACTACTACATGATGGATGAGTTGTTGACAGATGAACACAAGTTGGTTCGTGACGCGGCGCGCGCATGGGTTAAGAAGGAAGTTTCTCCGATTATCGAAGAGGCTGCAGAGAAGTGTCAATTCCCAAAGCACTTGTTGCCCGGTTTGGCCTCTATTGGCGCTTTTGGACCTTATATTCCAGAGGAATACGGTGGGGCAGGATTGGATCACATTTCCTACGGAATCATCATGCAAGAGTTGGAAAGATGCGACAGTGGACTTCGTTCAACAGCTTCTGTTCAATCCTCTTTGGTGATGTATCCCATTTTCAAATATGGTTCAGAAGAACAACGCCAAAAGTATTTGCCCAAGTTGGCTTCTGGCGAATGGATGGGATGTTTTGGCTTAACTGAGCCAGACCATGGTTCTAACCCTGGCGGTATGGTAACCAATTACAAAGACATGGGAGACCATTACTTGTTGAATGGTGCCAAGATGTGGATTTCCAATGCACCTTTTGCTCAGGTGGCTGTGGTTTGGGCCAAGAACGAAGAAGGACGCATCCATGGATTGATTGTTGAGCGAGGAATGGAAGGATTTTCAACACCAACCATGCACGGAAAATGGAGCTTGCGTGCTTCAGATACAGGAGAATTGATTTTTGATAATGTCAAAGTTCCCAAAGAAAACCTATTGCCAGGGCGCAGCGGACTGGGTGCTCCATTGAGCTGTTTGGATTCAGCTCGTTTTGGTATCGCATGGGGAGCCATTGGTGCTGCCTTGGATTGTTACGATACAGCTTTGCGCTATTCCAAAGAGCGCATTCAATTTGGAAAACCAATCGGAGCTTTCCAATTGCAACAAAAGAAATTGGCGGAAATGATTACTGAAATCACCAAAGCCCAATTGTTGACTTTCCGCTTAGGGCAATTGCGCAACGAAGGCAAAGCTACCTCAGCGCAAATATCCATGGCCAAGCGAAACAACGTGGACATGGCCATCAATATCGCGCGCGAAGCGCGTCAAATGCTCGGAGGAATGGGAATCACGAATGAATATCCCTTGATGCGCCACAGCATGAATTTAGAGTCTGTTATTACCTACGAGGGAACCCACGACATTCACTTGTTGATCACAGGAATGGATGTGACCGGTTTTGATGCGTTTAAGTAAAAACAATATAGAGATGAATAAAAAGGAGTCCTTTAAGGCTCTTTTTTTTTGTTCAGATATCTACTCCAAAAGGAGTAATTTTAAGAGGATTCCAAGAATCATTTGGATAATTTCATTGATGTGTTTTTTATTTGTATCATTAATTAAAAAAAATACAACATGAAAAAAGGTTTATTGTTTTTGGCAGCGGGTTTATTCCTATTGGCCTCTTGCGGCAAGTTTGAGGAAGGTCCAGGCTTTACATTGCGTTCCAAGAAAGCCAGATTGTCTGGAGATTGGAAATTGAAAGAAATTACGGTGAATGGTTCAACTACATACAATGGTGAACCATTGATGAGTGACCAGTATGTTTTGAAGTTTTCTTTTGAAAAGGACGGAAAATACAACTTCAGTGAAATTATTACAGATGATGCAAATTCAGTTTATACGGATACAGAAACAGGAACTTGGGACTGGAAAGAAGATTCATTGGTATTGAAGTCATCAGACGGCTCCGAAGAGCCCTTGCATGTTTCACGTTTGACCAACTCAGAGTTTTGGATTGACGAAACGGATGGCAATGAGAAGTGGATGTATAAATTCGAGCAAGAATAACAACGACGTTGATTGTGATAAAAGGCCGCTCTTGAAGCGGTCTTTTTTATACTCCTTTAGTACCAATTGTGTGATGGTATTATGAACAATACTTTTCCCAAAGGATGATTGAGTTAGCTTTGAATGAACATAAAATTATACAAATGAAAAAAGGTTTATTTATTTTGAGTGCAGGCCTATTGTTATTGGCCTCTTGCGGACGTTATGAAGAAGGTCCTGGTTTTACTTTGAGATCCAAGAAGGCCCGTTTGGCTGGTGATTGGAAGGTTACAGAAATTACAGTGAATGGATCAACCACGGTTGATGGAGATCCGACATTGCCAACGGGGTATGAACTCAACTTTACTTTTGAAAAGGATGGTAAGTTTTCACTTAGTTCCACTTATTCGGATACCCCAAGTACGCCAGACACGGGGACGTGGGAATTCAAAGATGATTCATTGGTAACCAAATATTCTGATGGATACAGAGAAGCCTTTAGAATAGTCAGATTAACGAATAAAGAGTTTTGGTTTGATTTGACCGAAACCTATAATGGACAAAAAGACGTTGTTCAGTACAAATTTGAATCGAAATAAAAAGTTTATCTTTCATCTAAAGCCGCTCTTTGAGCGGCTTTTTTTCTACTCCAAAAGGAGTATTTTTCAGCGGAAATGATGTTCAAATTAGGATGTTTCGATGCATTCTGTGTTATTTCGGGTTTCAAATCAGTGAATATGAAAAAGATATTTTTACTCATGGGTGCTGGACTATTGGTTTTGGCATCTTGTGGCCGTTACGAAGAGGGGCCAGGTTTCTCCTTGAGATCCAAGAAAGGTCGTTTGGCGGGAGATTGGAAGATCAAGGAAATTACCGTGAATGGTGCAACCACCGTTGCAGGCGAGCCAACGCTTCCATCTGGTTATGATATTCGCTTGTCTTTTGAAAAGAATGGGTCAGGGGTGATGAAACAAATTTATCCCGGTCAATCCACAATGGAGTCCGCAGACTTTACTTGGGAATTCAAAGATGATTCTTTGATCATGAAGGACAGCGATGGATACCGTGATGCCATGCGCATTGTTCGTTTGTCTAATAAAGATTTGTGGTTGGATTATACTTACCAATCTGAAGTGACCCAATACAAGTTTGAGTTTTAATGGTGTGATTTGTTTTTTGTGTTTTAGTTTGAAAGAGGGCCCCTTGGTGGGTCCTTTTTTTTGGTTGGTTCAATATTGAAAAATGTTTATTTAGAATCGTTATGAATAAGTTGTTTTTTCCTACATTTGCCCCATGATCAATGTGGTAATTGCTGATGACAACTTTTTGGTTCGCGCTGGATTGCGCAGCGTTCTTGCACAATGTGAGGATTTTCAAACGGTTGCTGAGGTTACCAATGACTCCGAACTGAATGATGCGTTGGCTGTATTTGATGTGGATGTGGTGATGATGGATTATACAGCTTTGGGATTTACCTTGAATAATGTTAACCGTTGGTTGCGAAAGTCCCCTCAGTTGAAGTGGGTGGCCATTACGGGCAATGAGAATGGGGCCGTTATGGTTGGGGCTTTGAGAAGTGGTTTTCAGAGTTACATTCGGAAAGATTGTGATTTCCATGAGATCATTGACAGCATCAATGAAACCTACCATGGTTCTCGATTTTTTTGCGGAAAAGTACTGGACCAAATCAGAAGAGAAAACATCAACGTAGAAGATCTTCAGATTCTAGAAACAGATTGTCAGGCGGTCGTTATTTCAGATCGTGAGCTTGAGGTCATCCGTTTCATCGCGGAAGGCTATACCAACGCAGAGATTGCAGAACGTCTTTACCTTTCTCAGCACACCATCAATACGCACAGGAAGAACATCATGCAAAAATTGGGAGTAAACAATACTGCTGCCATCGTCATGTATGCGGTGAAAACCAAGTTGGTTAGCCCTAATAAATTCTTGTTTAGTGCGGACCAAAACTTGGTTTAGGACCAACCACATTTTTTATTGTGCTTTCAAAACTTTCTTTACTTTTGCTTTAACGGGCCATGCCCAAATTTTTGCTCAATGATAGCTAATACAATGATGGATATTCAAAAGATCGATAAGAGTAGAATCGATCAAGTGGAATGGGATAACTTGGGTTTTGGAAAGGTGTTCGCAGATCACATGGTGATCGTGGAATACAAAGATGGTCAATGGGGAACACCGATGATTAGACCCTATGGCCCCATGCATTTCTCCCCAGCCATTTCAGCTTTACATTATGGTCAAGCCATTTTTGAGGGTCTTAAGGCCTTCAAGAATGAGGATGAAGAGGTTTTTGTTTTTCGTCCGGAAAAAAACGCTATACGTTTTAATAAATCAGCTGAGAGAATGTGCATGCCTCCTTTGCCAGAAGGGGTATTTGTAGAATCCATTCGTCAGTTGGTGGAAATGGATCATGCATGGATTCCAAAAGGAGAGGGAGAATCCCTGTACATTCGCCCACACATGTTCGCCATTGATGAGTATGTTGGTGTTCGTCCCAGTGAGACCTACCTTTTTGTTGTCTTTACCTGTCCGGTGAATAAATATTACACAGGTGAGGTGAAGGTAAAAATCGAACCCAAATATACGCGCGCTGCCAAAGGTGGTACGGGTCATGCCAAAGCTGCGGGTAACTATGGAGCAGCCTTGTGGCCAACCAAAACAGCGCAGGATGATGGTTATAACGCCATTCTCTGGACAGATGCTCAAACCCACGAATATTTGGAAGAAAGTGGGACGATGAATGTTATTTTCCGTTCTGGTAACAAAATATTCACCCCTGAACTCAGTGATTCGATTTTGGATGGTGTCACCAGAGACAGTGTTTTACAAGTTGCCCGTGATTGGGGATATGAGGTGGAGGAAAGGAAAATTAGCGTATTTGAATTGATTGACCTGCTGAGGGAAGGAAAATTGGATGAAGCATTCGGTGCTGGAACAGCCGCCACCATTGCGCCCATTCGTACCATTTTGTATCAAGGTGTAGAGTACCATTTGACCGATACCAATACATGGACTTTCACCAATAAGATTGGACCCTATTTTGACCGTCTGAAAAGAGGTGTTGAAGTAGATCAACACCAATGGAATTTGCGTATTGTCTAAATGTGAAATGAGACAATAAATGACATCATGATGGTATGAAGCAATTATTGATGTTTTTTGGGTTGCTTTTTATAGCAACCCTTTCTTTTTCCCAGCAAACGGGTTGGGTAAAAACCAAGGAAGACCATCTTGGTGTGTCGGGCGCTTATGTGCTTTTTGAGTCGGGTCGGTCATGCTACACCGATGACCAAGGAGGTTTTACGATAAACGGGGTGACCATAGGCGAGCGCCTCACCATCGTGGCAGCCGGATTTCAAACTTTTTATGGACGATATGAATCAAATGGCCAAGTTTTTCAACTGGTTTTTGCCATGAATGTCCAAATGCCATTGGTGATCACAGCTGAGCCCAGTATTGTATTTGGTTCGACAACATGGAATGTCGGTGACTTTATGTGGGACAATGATGGACAACTTCAGTTGTTGGTCTATGAAAAAGAAAAAAGATGGAAGCGACAGGAGGATGCGAATCGTACCATTTTTGAAAATGCAAAAATTGCCTTTTGTGCAAAAGTTCAAAGTCAGCCGCCGCAATGGGTAAGCTTGCATTTGAATGAAAATGCCATTGGGTTCTATCCTCAGTTCCCAGGGGAGGTGATCATCGAAGGTGAAAAGAATTATTACCTCAAAGTAGGAGAAGAATTGGCCATTTTGCCGGATTCATTGTTTCGCCCATATTTCAAGCCGGTGGTGGAAAGAATGAAAGATGAATCTTTTTTGGTGACCGATTATCAACCGGATTACCCCGCATTCAGTTATTATCGCGCCAAGCTAGATTCTCAATGGGTTCCATTGCATCACATCCAAGATGAGAAGGAAATGGAGCTGTTCAGAAGTGAATACAAATATTTGGGTCCGCGCGAAAAGTTGGAGGCGTATCAATTTCAATTGGATCACAAGATTGACAAAGAAATTGTTGGAGCTTACATGAGTGGTTTTCCCAGCAAGTCTTATCACTCGCCCATCTATGCTCCATTATTGTTGTTGGGAGATACCATCTTGGTTTTTGATCATTTGCATGATGTGGTAACATTTTACAACCAAAATGGCGATTTATTGCACCAAAAACCTTGTCATCATCACAAGCAAAAGGGTTTGGGAAAGTGGAAAGGGCAGGTATGGAAGGACAACGAAACCCACCGCATGTATACAGCCTATGAAAAGGCTGGGCGGGTTACATGGATGGAGATGAATGTGCAGCAGGATGGCCTCAGAACCGTCATGGCATTGGCTTTTCCTTATTGTGAGAAAATTAAAGTCAAGAATGATGAAGTTTTTTTTATTTATAGGCCATTTGAATCTTCACAAAAGCGATATTTGTACAAACAAAAAATAATACATGAATAATCGGTTATCCTTTCTCTGGGTTTTTGGTTGGTTGTCTTTCATGACAATGGGCCATGCTCAAACGGAATATTCTGCTTTTAATCTGACAGGTCATGGTCAAGCCACAGTGTTTGCGACGGACTATCAGTGTTTGGGAATTAATCCCGCAAATACGGCTGTAAAGTATGGTGAATTCGATCGTCGCGTTGCTTTTGGAATTGGAGAAACCGCTTTCTCCTTGCATTCAGGAATTCTGGCCAAGCGCGAACTCATGCAAAACATTGCAGGCACCAATTTTAGTCAATTGGACCTTTCCCAACAATTGGACTATGCTTATCAGTTTTCTCAAGAGAACAATGCTTTTGATTTGGATATCTCCAGCTTGGGTTTTTCAGTGAATGGAGGAAAATTCGGCTCGCTCGCCTTTGCCGTGAGAGATCGAATTGATTTTTATTCTCAATTTGGCCCTAAGGTTTCTGAGTTGATTTGGTTGGGAAGAAATGCCAATGATATTTTTTCAGAGTTGATGGTGACCTTTGATGACAACACCATTCAGACAATAGCCAACAATCCAGACAGTTTGAGTGCCTACTTGAGCACAATTGATACCAGTACCATCTCCACCATCCAAGGTTTGACCAATGCCACTTCATCCAATATGAATGATTTGCTGCAAGGAACCCGCATTCATTTCTCTTGGTTGCGTGAATTCAATTTTGCATACTCTCGTCCCATCATTGAAAGTGATGAGTGGTCCATTTATGCAGGAATTGGTATCAAACTTTTGCGCGGTCAAGCTTTGATGAGCTTGGATGCTAAGGATGGCAAGACCGATGCATTTGCTGGTTTTAGTCCCATGTTCGCCATTCAATATGACGAAAATAATGTGCCTACTGGATTTGGTAAGTTTCAACCTTCATTGGTGAGTCCTCAGCCCATTGGATATGGAACAGGGGTCGATTTGGGAATGACCATGAAATTCCAACAGAGCATTTTTATCAGTGCTGCCATCACAGATATCGGAGGAATCAACTGGAAGACGGATATGTACGAATTTTCCGACGATACGCTGCTTACATTGGATTACGATGGAATGCAAAGTGTAGACATTGCCAATAACATCAGTCAAATTTCTCTTGGAAGTGATTTCATAGATTGGCGCGCACGCAACAACAATTACAAAACAAAATTGCCTACTAACTTTCGTTTGGGACTAGGTCTTTATTTCTTGGATCGGATCAAGTTGGGATTGGACGTGGTAGCGCCCATGAATGATGCAGTAGCCAATGTTCAAAAGGCCGTCATTACAGCGGGTGCTGAGGTCAGATTGCCGCTAAATTTTAAACTTTCAATGGGCATTACCAAAGGTGGGAATTATAATACAACACGTCTGACAGCAGGTTTTTCAATGATGGCACTCAACGGCATTTATGAGTGGGGAATCGCCTCGCGTGATTTGATTACATTTTTAACGAACAACGAACCAACGGTCTCTTTGGCTTTTGGTTTTCTTAGATTCAGAATTTGATGATGAAATGGTTGACATTGTTCACCGCATTTTTGTTCATCTTTGGATGTCAAAATTCTAATTCACAAAAAATTACCATGGTCAATTCTGAAATTTCTTCGAGTACCGCAAAAGCCAATGATACCATCACCTTGGGTGCTGGCTGTTTTTGGTGCGTTGAAGCTGCATTCATGCAACTCAAAGGTGTTGTCAGTGCCAAAAGCGGCTACAGCGGAGGCACCATAAAGAACCCTTCCTACAAAGAGGTATGCAATGGCACTACTGGTCATGCAGAAGTGGTGCAAATAGTTTTCGATTCAACCATCATCGATGTGCCGACCATCCTAGAAGCTTTTTTTACGGTACACGACCCCACCCAAATGAATCGTCAAGGAAATGACATTGGAACCCAGTACCGTTCTGCTATTTTTTATCACAACGATGCGCAGAAATCAATTGCTGAAAAGGCAGTTAGAGCGGCCCAAGAAAGCGGTGAGTGGCCTGCTCCAATTGTAACAGAGATTACACAATTTTCAGTCTTTTATCCGGCAGAGGATTATCATGATAATTACTACAACTTGAACAAAGACCAACCTTATTGTTCCATGGTCATTACCCCCAAGATGAACAAGTTCAAGAAAAAATTTCATCAGTTGATTCAAGAGTAATTTCACAAGACCTTGGGAAAGTGGGCCAATAGAATTCCTTGGATCATCGGCATCGTATATTGGATGCTAATGATTATCAATGGGCGATTTAATCTTTGGGATTTTCAGGTATACTATGGTGCTGCTGCAGATTGGCTCAATGACGGGGCGGTTTATGGTAAGTCCTATGGTTTACCAAGTGGATTTTATAAGTATTCATTAACGGCTTTAATTCCTTTCGTACCCTTGACTTTTTTGCCCTATCTCTGGGCCGCTACTTTGTATTATTTTACATTGCTTTTTTTGATGATTCACTTTATTCCCAAATGGTTGAAGTGGATGCGGTCTGCGGATAGTCACTGGTCAACTCAGCTTGGTTTTTGGGCGACTTTGATTTTCTTTGGGGATCATTTAGAAAGAGAGCTTTTTCTCGGTAATATCAATTTCTTATTGTTGGTACTACTGATGTGGTTTTGGTATCAAGTACAATATTCAAAATGGAAGTGGGCTGGTTGGATTCTGGCTTTTGTTTGCCTCACCAAACCCCATTTCATACTCATCCTTCCTTTGGTCATTCTTTTTCGACATTGGCAGTTGTTGCGGCATTTTGGAATGGCATTATTGGCGCTTTGGATTATTCCCGTTGTGTTTTGCGGGCCACTTGATTTTTTTCATCTCAATCATTCTTGGATAGAAACCATGGCATCGCACAATTCAGCCCTTTACAAAAGCCCCAATACTTTCTATGGTATTTTTTACCCGTGGATACCGGCAGGATTGCAAGAGTTGAAAATGCTGTATGTTTTGCTGATTTTATTGTTGGTTGGCACCGCTGTTTTGGCCATGCATTATTGGGCGAAACATCACCATCATCCTCATCCAAAATCATTGTACTTTCTCATTTTTGCGTTGGTTCCTTCATTGACCCACACCGATACTGAACACTTTTTGTTGGTCATTCCATTGTTTCTCTTTTTGTTGTTGTCCATTTCAAAACAAGAACCCAGAATGTGGATATACGCCATGTTGTTTTTGGCAATGATTCCATTTCTGTTGAATTCGCCTGATTTGTTCGGGAAGAAATGGACCTTATTGATGGATGAAGGTGGTTTGGGGTGGGCCAATTTCATTTTAATCATCTTATTCTTCATTCGGATGATTCAAGGAATTCAAAAAAACAAGGCGTATATTCGTCTTGATTCATGAGAAAAGGCCTCACATTTTTATTTTTAATTTTGGCGTCTTTATTGAACGCCCATCAGGGCTTCGTAGAGAACAAAGGACAATGGCCCAAAGAAGTGCTTTTTGCCGTTGACATTCATGAGGGAAGGTTGTTTATCCAATCCAATGGATATCGAGTGCATCAATGGGATCTTTCGGGCATGCACCACGCTGATCCTACTTACGAAGTTAATTCAGAGGATATCCGCTTCAAGGGACATGTTTTCGAAGTCCAATGGCAAGGCAATCGGCGTGTTCCTCAGTCGATGGGCAGCCAGTGCTTATCCGCTCGTTCAAATTTTTATTTGGGAAATGATTCTGTTTCATGGGCGCGCAATTGCCGAAGTTTTAAGGAGGTCATCCAGTACAATGTTTATCCAGGCATTGATTTGGTCTGGAAGAAAGATGGTCATGGTCATGTTAAATACGAATGGCATATTCAAGCAAATGCCTCGCCCAATCAGATTGGATGGCGGTTCATTGGCCTGGATGATGTTCAAGCGCACGGAGAACGGTTAAACATCCGTCATTCATTGGGACAAATGACAGATGAAATCAGTGATTGTTTTATTAAGAAAGACCATCAATGGTTAAAGTGGGATGGACCGATTCATTACCAACGCAATGCAAAAGGAGTTTTTTCTTTTCAAGGAGGGATTCCAAAGGGACATCCGTTTATCATTGATCCACAGCTTATTTTTTCCACCTACAGCGGGAGTTCTTCTGATAATTTTGGTTATACCGCCACGTATGATCAATGGGGTTATTTGTACAGTGGTAGCAGTGCTTTTGGGCAGGGTTATCCCACTACTTTGGGCGCTTATCAAACCACATGGGCAGGAGGAGATGGCAGTGGTTCTTTGGCGGGGACAGATATTGCATTGACCAAATACAGTTTGGATGGAACACAATTGATTTGGTCTACATTCATCGGGGGCGATCGAGATGAGCTGCCTCACTCGTTGGTGGTAAATGATCAAGATGAGTTGTTGTTTTATGGGTCCACGGGTTCTTATAATTTTCCAGTTACAGCGGATGCCTATGATACCACTTTTAATGCAGGAACTTCGTTCACTCCACAAGGGATTGGGACAACCTATGCATTCGGTAGTGATGTCATTTTGGGTAGATTGTCGGACAATGGGTCAGAATTGTTGTCCTCTACTTATTTTGGTGGTTCCGGTAACGATGGCGTGAATACCGCTGTGGGCTTAAAGTTCAACTATGCTGATGA
>JACCDH011664961.1_pt1 | contig 12265 bp, 12 predicted proteins | sample 7442481 | NCBI WGS metagenome assembly JACCDH01 (sample SAMN15323433, study PRJNA562643) | freshwater metagenome | isolation source: river surface water | place: USA:Blue River Watershed | collected 2017-08-15
CAAAAAGTTTTCGATACTCGCCATTTTTATCAATGAGTTCTCCGTGAGTCCCCTCTTCGATCTTCTGACCATCTTTCATGACCACAATACGTGTGAAGTCTTTCAGGGTAGAAAGTCTGTGGGCCACAGCAATAACTGTTTTATGTCCGGCCACTCTCTCAAGGGCTGCCTGGACTATTTTCTCGGATTCATTATCAAGAGCTGAGGTTGCCTCATCGAATAAGAGCACATCTCTATTTTTCAAGAAGGCCCTGGCGATTGTTAGTCTCTGACTCTGACCACCAGATAGTCGTAAGCCTCTATCGCCGATAGAAGTTTCGAGTTGATCTGGAAGATCTTTAACAAACTCCCAGGCGTAAGAAATCTCGAGAGCATGACGAATTTCTTCTTCAGTATGAGTATCCCCAGTAGTCAAGTTCTCACGGACCGTATCATTAAAGAGAAAAATATCCTGGGACACAAGACCAAAAACTCTTCTGACAGACGGAAGGGTGTACTCGTTAATACTCACTCCATCGATCAAAATCTCACCTTCCGTTACTTCATAAAGTCGAAGGAGTAGGCTAACCAGAGTTGACTTACCAGAACCTGAAAGTCCTACTAGGCCAATTTTTTCACCTTTTTTAATCGTGAGGCTAAAGTTTTTAAGAACTGTTCCTTCGCCATAAGAAAAAGTGATGTTTCTAAATTCAATGGTATTCAAAAATCCTGGAAACTCTTTCAAATTCTCCTGCGGCTCTTCGGGAACATCCAAGAGATCAAAAATTCTGTCAGCTGCGGCCTGGGCCTGATTAAGTTTCGCATTGGCCTTACTGAAACGTCTGATCGGATCCATGAACATTGCAAGGGCGGCCACAAAAGAAATGAATCCACCCGTCGTAAGCTCGCCCGAAGTAATACGTTGATGAGCAAAAACAATCACTCCTGCAAATGCGAAGGAGCCTATGAGTTCCACCAGAGGATGAGAAACTTCTTCCGCGGAGTTACTTTTTTTACGATGAAAGAGGAGACGTTCTTGAGATTTTTCAAAACGGGACGTGATGTAATCTTTTAATCCGAAAGCCTTGATAATTTTCTGACCACTCAGAGCTTCTCCCACAATATGAGTCATATCCGCATTATCATCCTGCGCGCGCCCCACGTATTTGCGGATTCTTTTTCCAGTATAGTGAAGTGTGATTATAAAAAGCGGAGCTGTCGCAAAAATAATAAGAGTGAGCTGCCAGTCATGATAGAAGGCGACTCCTAAGAGCGAAAGAGCGGTAATTGGTTCACGAACAACTTCCAGTGAATTCTTAAAGGCTTCCGAAAAAACGGCCGTATCACTCATGATCGTTGAAATTAAATTTCCCTGCTTCTGCTGCGAATAGTACTTGGCCGGAAGAAGCTGAAATTTACTGTAAATCCTTGATCTGATCAAACGAGTCGATTTATCTACCACCTGTCTCAATCCAAAGTAATGGTAGTAACGAAGTGGGTAGTTGATAATTCCAAGCCCGACCAAAATCAATGCAAGGTTTCTCGCATCTTCGAACGTTGAGTCAGGTGAAAAACCTTTATCAAAAATATCTTTCACTAAATAGGCTTCATAGGCCTTAATGGCCGCCAATGGAAATGAGAGGAGGGTTGCGAAGACAGCCTCCTTCCAAAAAGGGCGAAGATATGGGAACATTAACTTAAGAACTTTGAGCATAGACCATCTTAAGCTTTAACGGAGGCTAAGTAAATTAAAACACAGAGAGCCATTTTTCTGGATCGTGACGGAACCTTGATTTTAGACAAAAACTACTTGTCTCGAGTTGAGGACATGGAATACTTTTCTGACACGCTAGAAGCCTTAAATCTCATGCAACAACTGGGTTATGACCTCTTCGTGGTGACCAATCAATCAGGAGTCGGAAGAGGATATTTTGCGATCGACTCAGTCCATGCCATCCACGATCAACTTCAAAATGATTTGAAACAGTATAGACTTCTTCCTTTCAAAGACTTTGGAATTTGTCCTCATTCTCCAGACGATAAATGTGAGTGCCGTAAACCTTCTGGAAAAATGATTCTAGATCTCATGAAGCAACACAATATTGGCCCGGAAGATTCTTATATGGTGGGAGATAAACTCATCGATGCCGAAGCCGGGAAAAATGCCGGTATTGACGGAGTGCTTGTCAGGCACTCTCACCAGGGAGATTTTCCCTTCTTCAAAACTCTCTTGGATTTTGCCCAGTCACTTAAAAAGTAACGAATAAGACTTCAACTCTACCGGTCTCAAGTGGTATTGGTGACAAAAATAATGAATGAGTTTGTCGCATTCCGTGAAAGTTGTTCCTTGAAAACTAGCGTACTCCTGGTACTTCGTCTGATACCCTTTTTTGATCCGAAGTAAAAAGCCTTTTTCGTTATCCCCCGGATGACAACTTACACATGAAAACTGACCGTTGGCCGCTAAAAAAATAACGGCTTGAGTTTCCATTAAGTCAGACTGGCAATATGAGCAGTGATCCGTATCCGGCATAATGCCCAGATGGAACAGCAGCTTCACCATGAAGAGAGTCAGGTGTTGGTGAGCACTGAATTGTTTTTTCTGGAGCGCATCTTCGACGTAAAAAAGCGCATTGCTCACAACAGAAAAAATTCCTTCCTGGTCCTGATTTTCGTAATCACTGGTGCCTATCTTAAAATTAAAAGAAAATTTTTGAACGAGCTCAAAATACAAACACACAAGATAGAATGCGCGAATGTCATGCCGGATAGACTGCGGTTCCCAGAGACGCTGGTGTTCAGCAGAAATCATGAGATCCGAAGATTCTATTCTCGCCTTTTGATCTTTAATCAGGATTTTTACCATCGATCCAATTTCGAAGATCGTGGGTTTAAACTTTTTCCCCCCGCCTTGTCCGCCGTAAATATAAAAACTCCCAGTCAGCCCATTCCTGAGGAGCAGCTTAACAATCAGGTCTCGTTCTTTATACGGGACTTTATGAATCACAATGCCTTCAAATACCATGGCCCATGGTAACCTAGCTTTTTGGGAATAGAAATGAAGAAGACACGACTTTGAGCTTCAAAGTCTGCCACTGAATAGAAATGAAGTTACTCAAATAATTCCATTTCATCCCGGTTGGATTTTCTAATGCGTAAACACTAAAACGCTCCCCTTTTCTTCCTCCCCTGGCCACCATTTGAATCCAAAAATCGATATTCTTGACTTGGTAGGTGAAAAATATTTCCTTCACTTCTGGAAGATTTACTCCATGGCTTAAGACAGTCGTCGAAATAATAAAATCAGGTTTCGGATTTTCTTTGAGCTTCATTGCCATGTAGCGAGACTCTCCTCCAACACAAGAGATGCAACTCATTCCAAGATTCAACAGTTTTTTTTCAAGCTCCAAGACCTCATTTCGGTATTGGCAAAAAATAATCCTCACCTCTGTATTCATCGGTCTATTCTCAATCAACCGAAGCATCCATTCTCGACTTGGGGCCCGGAAATAATGACTCGGTTTATTTTTGAGTAAACGATTTCCCTGGTCAATCCATCGGATATGATCAAACTGAGTTTGAAATTTTTTTATCTCCTCTCTCATTTCTGCCGAGAGAGTCGCTGTTAAAAGTATTGTGAGCTTCGATCGACCGCACACTTCAAAAAACATTTCCCACATCGAAGACCTAAAACTATCTCCCCAATAGAAGAACAAATGAAATTCATCGAAAATAACAAGATCATGAAAGACCGGCTTTCCCAACCACTCTTCTGGGGTCATGACAGTGATAGAATCTTTCCACTTGTCTCGGCACTCATCGGCCAGCGCCCGAAGAGGTGATATAAAAAGTATTTTAGTGTCACTAAGCGCATCTCTCAGACTACTTACCCAGAAGGTTTTCCCGGAAGCAGGCGGAGATGTAAGAATGAGGAGGTCTTGGAAAAAATAATCCATCCCGAATGGTATGCTTCGTAAATGTCCTAAACAGAACTAAACTTCACAAGCCTAGTAGTAATAATTCTGTTCTGAATATAAAATAAGTCGATATGAATTTTTTAATTGTTGATGATGAAAAAGATATTGGTCTTATCCTAGAGATTGAACTTCAGAATCTTGGTCATACAACGACTTTTTTTAGTTCGGCCGAAGAAGCGATTCACTACCTCAGCCACCACACTCCGGATGTCATTTTGTGTGATTTCCAAATGCCTCGGATAAGTGGATTAGATTTATTTACTCTCTTGGACAGCGAACAAAAAAACATCCCTTTTTATTTACTTACTGGTGAACCAGCGATGAATGCGAAAAAACTACTTGATAGGGGCATTAAAGATATCCTTTTCAAGCCACAGGATTTGCTCAAACTTTCTGCTCTGTTTAAATAATTTTTAGTGACCGTGAAGAATATCATCTGGCCATAGAACAACATATTGGCTTAAATTAATCAGTAGTCTTAAGTGAAAGGGCACTCATGCGGTATGGGTTGAACATCGTTTTGGTACTTGGATTTATTTTTTGCGCCTACTTTGCTGCACAGAGCAAAATCCAACGTCCCCTTAATATAAATCAGCTTAGACTGGGCATGTCTGCTAATGATCTTGAGTCTCATTTTGGAACACCGTCTGCGCAAAGCAGGAATCAAAATACTTACATTCTCGACGATGGATCTGAACTCATAATCACTTTACGGGATGAGGTCATTTCAAGCGCAAAAGTTAAGTTCCACAAAATCCTCAAAATTCAAGACCCAGAAATGAAGCAGCTCTCACTTGTTCAAATGAGTGCTGATGAATACGAAAGCAATCGTCCAAGTTGGTTTTTTGCAGGCAAACCTGAAGAAGGGTTAATTTATAAAATTACTTCGGAAGGTGTCATCGAAAGTTTAACGTGGGTTCCTCCGTTTTCTTATGGTAGAAATAAACCGAAACAACTTCAGGCCCTCTTAGAAGATTTTCAGGCCAAGAAGACATCTAATCTTTGATTGATAGGTTGAAACCATGATCACGCAAATCGAAAAAATATTTGATCAACAAATCCGTCCAGCTCTTGCCCAACACGGTGGAAATGTTGAAATCGTAGACATTGATAACAACATTCTGTTTGTAAAATTTTATGGTGGCTGCCAAGGCTGCTCTAGTTCGAAGGCCACGCTGAAAGGTGGAATAGAACAACTTATCAAACAAAACTTTCCGGATATCGTTGACGTTGTTGATGTCACTGATCATCAACAAGGCACTAATCCTTACATGTAGTTTAGAGCTTAGGATTACGTAAGACGTTTAACCTTGAGCGTACATCGTTGATCTTCTCTAAACTTAGCTCAGCGTAAATTATTTTTTCACCGTCTTCTGCGTCAGCAAGAACTTCTCCCCATGGATCAACAATAAGTGAATGACCAAAAGTGCTGATCTTCTCGTTGTGCTGACCCCATTGGGCAGAAGCGATCACATAACTTTGATTCTCGATGGCGCGAGCACGGACTAGTGTATGCCAGTGGGCCTTACCTGTTGGAACAGTGAAGGCCGAAGAGATTGAAAGAACGTTCGCACCTTGTGAAGAATATGAACGGAAAAGCTCTGGGAAACGTAAATCAAAACAAATAGAGAGACCTATTTTAAACCCATCAAGCTCAACAGTTTTAGGAGTTTTACCGGCAGAGTAAATTCTGGCCTCGTCAATAATTGTGTTACTTGGATGCTTAGACAAATCGACAGCAAAAAGGTTCATTTTATCGTATGTCTCGATCTCAATACCGGTGGGTGCAAAGTTGTATGATCGGTTCATGATTTTACCGTCAACTAGAGTCGCTGCAGATCCACCTAAAACATAAAGACCAGAGTCCATCGCCAGATTCTTAATGGCTTGATAGTGCTCATTTTTTCCTTCAACTAAGTAGGGTGAAGCCTTGGTTCCATCCGAGATCGAATAAAAAACTTCAGGGAGAAAAACAGCTTTTGCATCTTCAGCTTTAGCTTCAACTAGAAATTTTCGAATCGTTTCAAGATTCACCTTCGGGTCAAGCACAGATCGTAACTGAATAACACCTATCTTCATATTGTCCTCAAATTGAATTTACCAAGCTTAAGAGCAGTTATAAGATCATTCCATCATGCTGAAAACCATTTTTGTCAACACACTCAAAATCTTGATTGCCGCGGGCCTTATTTTTTGGCTTGTTTCTTCTGGGAAACTAGATTTCAAACTCTTAACAAAACTCAAAGATTATCCCCTTTCCGTGACAATTTCTGTCTGTCTCATGGTCTTAAATATTGTGCTCACTTCTTACCGCTGGGATGGCATTCTATCAGTTCGATCAACGGTCAAAATTCCTTTAGGTGGCCTCATTCGTATTAACTGGATCGGGCAATTTTTTAGTTCCGTCTTGCCTGGAAGTGTGACGGGTGATTTAGTGAAAATCATTTATATTCAGAAATTTGATAATAACTTTTCCAAGAAATTTGTCTTTGCTTCAATCTTGATTGACCGGGTGATGGGTCTCTCAGGTCTCATCCTTCTCGTGGGCTTTAGTTCGCTGATCTTTGGCAAGTCAATTATTGCTAGCGCCCCAGCGATGAAATCACTTCTGAACATGAACTATGCACTAATGGCGCTCGTGCTTTTTTCATTTCTCGTTTTTTTCTTCCTTCACAATTTTATTCGAGAAGTGTTCGTGAAGTTAAAATCAATCGCGCTCACTAGTATTTTTGAAAAAGTCATATCTCTTTGGGACGATTTAGTTTTGATCAGGTCACACATGCTTAAGGCCATTGGTATTTCGCTGCTCGTACAATTTTTATCTGTGCTTATTTTTTGGTCTCTGATTCAACCATTTGTTGGTGACCATATGAATTTTGTCCAAGCTCTGGCCTTCATTCCTATTGGGATGATGACCCTCGCTCTTCCAGTGGCACCATCTGGCTTAGGAGTTGGGCATGCTATTTTTCAAAAGTTATTTGAACTTTCAGGACTTGATAATGGGGCATCACTCTTTAATCTCTTCTTCGTCGTGGCCCTCGTCGTAAACGTTCTCGGCTTCATCCCGTACATTCTTACGAAGGCCCGTAAAGACTAATTAAAAATGAAGATCTTAGTTGGGTCAATGTGTGAGTAATGCATGGCCTTGGTCTTCAAAGACTCTAGCTGAAGAAGATATTTTAACTCCTCCTCAAAGCTATTAAGCTTACGAATCTTCTTCGACTGCTTCTTCAAAACTGATTTTACTCCCTGAGGAAGTGTGCACACTCCTCTTAGAAGATAGTACTCACCTTTGAGTTTAATCACACGCCCAGTGAAGACATCACCTTCCATCAAACTGATCGTAGGGTGATCTTTCTTGAGAACGATTTTCTCATCATGAAGGATATCCTTCAAGACGATTTGCTTTCTGAAGCTCGTTCGAGTGAACTCAAAAAGAGAGTGATTCACATTCAGAAGAGCTTGAGAAATTTCTTCATCGAGTTGATTGTTACGAATATATTCTTCAATCACTTTCGAGCCATCTTTCTGGCGATGCTGAAAAATATACCAATCATTAAAAGAATTCATTCGAGATTCGAACTCATCCTTATCCTCATCCAGTTTACCTGTGAGAGAGAAATACTTTTCCTTCGCGTCTTTCAGGTCAGCAAAAAACTGTCCTTCGGTATAAAGGCTTAAAACTTTGTCTAAATGGTTATGAACGATGTCGAGCATACTCTATTCTACTCTTCAGTTTTTAAGACTGCCAAGAAGGCTTCTTGAGGAATTTCAACATTCCCGACCATTTTCATCCGCTTCTTACCCTCTTTTTGCTTCTCTAAAAGCTTCCGTTTACGAGAAACGTCACCACCGTAACATTTCGCGAGTACGTTTTTACGTAAGGCCTTGATGGTTTCACGTGCAACGACTTTTGCCCCGATGGCGGCCTGGATGGCAATATCGAATTGTTGGCGATCGATCACCTTCATGAGGCGGTGGGTAAGGTCCTTACCTTTGTTTTGAGAAGTCGATCTGTGAGTAATCACCGAAAGAGCATCCACTTTATCACCGTTAAGAAGAACATCGAGCTTAACCATGTCAGACTCTTGGTACTCATGAAGCTCATAGTCCATAGAGGCGTAGCCTTTGGATAACGATTTGAGTTGATCGTAGAAATCAAACATCATCTCAGAGAGAGGAAGAATATAAATGAGCTGAACACGGTCTTCAGTAATGTAGTTAATTGCCTGTTGACGACCACGACGGTCCTCACACAGTTTAATAATTTTTCCAACAAATTCATTTGGTAAATGAATCGATAATTTAACTGTCGGTTCAAAAATCGTATCAATCGTTCCAGGATCAGGCAGCTTCGCGGGGTTATCTACGATGACTTTCTGACCATTGTTTGTCACAACTTCATAACTACAAGAAGGGGCCGTAGAAATGAGCGCGAGATTAAATTCTCGCTCAAGTCTAGTTTGAATAATGTCCATATGAAGGAGACCTAGGAATCCACAACGGAAACCAAACCCTAGTGCTTGAGAAACTTCCGGCTCGTAGGTAAATGATGAGTCATTTAAAGCGAGTTTTTCTAAAGCCTCTTTTAGAACTTCATACTCTTCTGAATCAACCGGAAAAATCCCGCAGAAAACCATGGGCTTAATTTCTTTGTAACCAGCAAGCATTGGAGTGAGATCTTTCTTGTCAGAGTGGACGATGGTGTCCCCGATTTTTACATCACGGACTGTCTTAATCCCACAGATAATCATACCTACTTCACCAGCTCCTAGTTCGGTCACTTCCGAATAGAAAGGGCGATGAACGGCGAGCTTGATGACTTCATAATCTTGGCTTGAAAATTTGAAATGAATCTTATCTTTGACTTTGATATTTCCTTCCATAATTCTTGCGAGAACAACAACACCTCTATAAGAGTCAAACCATGAATCAAAAATCAAGGCCTGAAGCGGGTTTTTCGTTTCACCAGTTGGAGGTGGAATTCTTTTCACGATTTCTTCCAAAAGCACGTCTACACCAAGTCCAGATTTTCCTGAAACTAAAGGAGCCTCGGAAGCATCAAGACCAATCACGTCTTCGATTTCTTTTTTAACTTTCTCTGGATCAGCGTGAGGAAGATCGATTTTGTTAATCACAGGCATGATCTCAAGATTGTTCTCAAGTGCCATGTAAACATTGGCAAGAGTCTGAGCTTCAATCCCTTGAGAAGCATCAACAATTAAAAGTGCTCCTTCACAAGAGGCTAGAGAGCGGGAAACTTCGTAGGTGAAATCCACGTGTCCCGGAGTATCGATCAAATTAAAGAAGTAAGTTTTCCCATCTTTGGCCTTATATTCAAGTCGAACAGTTTGGGCCTTAATGGTAATTCCACGCTCTTTTTCCAGATCCATGTTATCGAGTAAGCGATCCGTCTTTTCTCGATCGGTAATGGCCTTGGTCATTTCAATAATACGATCTGCCAAGGTCGATTTACCATGGTCAATGTGGGCAATAATAGAGAAGTTACGAATTAGACTGATGTCCATAGTTTATGCTTGAACCTTTTTAATGTGAGGGGTCAAGCATACACTATTGGAAAGGCTAAACAAAGACCTCTTTAGAGATAATCATCATGTAATAATCAAGATTTGATTCTTTGGCCCGGATAGGAATGACGTTCGCATAACCTTGGTAAATTTCTTCGGTATCCTCAAAGACATACTCTCCCGTGACCTGGTCAATGACCTTTTTACGCCTTGGAATCGTGATTTCAGCATTTTCAATTTTTGAGCGTCGCTTAATCGCAAGCTCGAACGTATCCACAATCGAATCAGGCATCAAAGTGTCCGTAATATTTTTGTTCAAAACATCATCGGACTGCATTTCTAAAGTCGCATACATGGGGTTATTCATGTAAATAAGCTCCCCCTTAGCGTTAGCAATCATAATGTTTTTCTTGATCATATTGGCCAGGGTATCAAATTTACGGTGTTCAACTGAAATTCGATCTGTGCGGAGCTGCTCAAATCGTTTCATATTAACAATCATTTTATTTAATTCTCGGGCAAGCTCTCCAATTTCGTCATCTTGATCGTAATAGATCGAGACATCAAAATTAACATCCTGCAGTTCTCGAATAGCATCATTGATTTTCTTAAATGGCATCGCAATTTTACCGGGAACCACCAATGAAAGCAGAATAGTTCCAAGAAAAGTAATAATGAGAGTTATCAACATATTCCGGCGAGTTTCACCTATGATTGACTTAACTTGTTTATCTCGTTGCTCGTTTTGAAAGTACTGGATGTCTTGAAACTCCGAAAAGGCCTCAAGAATCTTATCCGTGAGTTCGTTGATCGTTGAAATGCCTTCCCCGTCACGATAAAAAAGTGAAGATTTACTCACAATCGTTTTTAGAGAATCAACATACCCCTGCATTTTGGAGATAATTTTCTTGGCCTCAACTTCTGAATAAAAGCTATCCAAGCGTTGCAGCTGGGACTGAAATCCTTCGCACAAATTCTCCAAGCGTTTTAAATCTTCGCCGGTGGGTTTTGTCGTAAGAATTTTTTTTTGCATTTTTAGAATAGAAACCGCTGAAATCCGAACCTCATCAGTTAAGAGAGAAATCTTATTGGAATTCACCGTAATGTTTGAGATTTGACTGTTTAATGAGTCGAGAAAAAAGAAGACCGTGAATCCCATGACGAGAACAACGATGTTAGCAATGATAAAGCTTAAGGCCACTCGTCGCTTGAGAGACAAATACATATTTACTCCGTGTTATACTTCTTCTAAATCCTGGAACAATCTATTGAGATTTTTTTCACTACCAACTAAAACCACCACGTCATCAGCTTCAATCACATCCATCGGCAGCGGTGAATCATTGATAACGACCCTGAAAGCGGCTTTACCATCTTCACTGATATAGGGAACTCTCTTTTGGAGGGCCACAATATTCAGTGAATAGTTTTGACGAATCTGGGACTCGACAAGAGTTTTTCCTTCAAAAGATTTACCAAGCTTAATTTCCACAAGTGAGTAACCTGCAGCGAAGTTATAGCGCTGAAGAACGTGTGGGGCCGCAATTTTACTCGCAACGATCTCGCCCATTTCTTCTTCCACTTTAATAATTTCAGAAGCTCCGATCTCACGCAAAACATGCTCATGGAGCTGATTTGTTGCTCTGGCCACCACCCGTCCAACTCCAAGTTTTCTTAGCATCGCAACCGACATGATACTCATCTCGATATTGTCCCCGATCGCTACAATCGCGGTATCAACATCAGAGATATTCACGGCCCGGAGAGATTTTTCCTGAGTCACGTCGATACAGACAGCGTGAGAAACTTTGTCTTTAATACGGTCCACAAGTTCAGGATTAGAATCAATCGCTAAAACCTCAGCACCCTTATCAAAAAGTCGTACCGCAGTTTTTGCACCAAATGTTCCAAGACCAATAACAGCAACAATCATAATTTATCCTATTAAAATCTTCCCTTCCGGGTACTCCACTTTACTTGGTAAAACAGCTCTAGAACCAACGGCAAGAATGAGGGTCAAAGGCCCCACACGTCCGATGAACATTATCATGATGATCGTGAGTTTTCCTAAAATTGTCAGAAACGGAGTAATCCCAAGAGAGAGACCAACAGTACCAAAAGCACTGATGACCTCAAAAAAGATTGCAAGAAAACTCTTATCTGGCTCAATTCGCATCATCACTAAAACACCGATACTCACGACGGCAAGCGAAATCATAAAGATGGCAATAGACTTTACGACAATAGGAGCGGGAATCCTTCTTTCAAAAATTTCCACATCGAACTTACCCTTTAAAGTTGCGGTCACTGACTGAAGTAAAATCGCAAACGTGGAAGTCTTAATCCCTCCTCCAGTAGAGCCAGGTGAGGCACCGATGAACATCAAAATCGTCATCATGTACAAACTATGGGGGTGGAGTGAATTTAAGTTGATTGTGTTAAAACCGGCAGTCCTCGGTGTCACAGATTGGAAAAAAGAGACCTGGAACCTTTGCCACATGCTCATATCCTGAAAGGCATGCAGAAATTCACCGAAAAAAAGGTAAATTGTACCGAAGGCGAGCATCAGTGTATTTACTGAAAGGACAATCTTGGTATGCACTGAAAGAGTTTTAAAAGAACGCTTCGATTTAAACGTTGTGAAAAGATCTTTCATCACTGAGAAACCAATACCACCGAAAATGATGAGGCAAACTACAGTCATCGAAATGAGTGGTCTGAACTTGAAATCTTCTAGGTTGTTATTAAATAATGCATACCCTGCATTACAGAAGGCCATGA
>JACCDH011700050.1_pt1 | contig 12265 bp, 9 predicted proteins | sample 7442481 | NCBI WGS metagenome assembly JACCDH01 (sample SAMN15323433, study PRJNA562643) | freshwater metagenome | isolation source: river surface water | place: USA:Blue River Watershed | collected 2017-08-15
GTCTGTTTTTTAAACCAAGAAAACATGTCTATTCAATTTAATGGATTCCTGTTAAGAAGGATTTCAGAAACAAGGCAATAAAACGCGAATTCGTAAGCAAGTAGCGTTTCCATAAGCGATTAGGTTCTTTCAACAAACGAAAAAACCATTCGAGACCCGCACGCTCCATCCAAGGTGGCGTAGATTTTTGTTGGCCTGTTAACACCTCCAAGGCAATCCCAACCCCAATCATCACTGCCGGAATTCGCCCCCGCATGGTGTGCATCCATCGCTCTTGTTTGGGGCAGCCTAAGGCTACAAAAACGATAGAGGCTCCCGATTCCTGGATAAAATCCGCATGTGCCTGGAATTCTTCAGCAGTTAACGCTCGGAAAGGTGGGGAAATCATTCCAGCAATCTCCAAACCTGGGTAATACTGCTGTAGAAACTGTTCCGCGCGATTCAATTTGTCAGGGGTAGAACCGTAAAAAAAGACCGAGAGGCCTTCCTCTGCAGCTTTTTCCAATAAGGCATGCATCAAATGTTTCCCTGCAATTCGCTCCGGGCGATAACCATGAAAAACGCGATAGGACCATACCAAGGGCATTCCATCCAGCAAGCGAAGATCGGCATTTCGAAATATGCTATTAAAATCCGCATTCCCTTTTGCCTCCATCAACATATGTACGTTAGCTAAACATACCATGGTGGAAATCCTCAGCCGAGCCCTTCGCATTAACTCATACACGGTATGGGTTAAATTTTGCGTGGAGAAGGTATAGGAATAGATGGAGTGGATGGTTTAAGTATATTTTAAACTGACTTGTTGCAAAATTTCCAACAATCGATTTTCAAAAATTTCTGCTGTAAATAATTCTTCGTAACGTTTACGACCAGCCTGCCCCATTTGTTCACGTAATTGAGGATTTTCAATTAATTCTTGCATCCGATCAGCCAAGGCGTGAATATCTCGTTGAGGCACTAAATACCCCGTTTCACCGTCTATAACGATATCAGGTATTCCTCCTTCGTAGGTTGATATCACAGGGAGGCTCGCTTGCATTGCTTCGAGTAAAACCAATGGAAAGCAATCATTGAAGGTAGGAAAAACAAATAAATTCGAAGATTTCAATGCTTTAAATTTTTCATTATCGTAAAGAGGCCCTAATATTTTTACACATTTATCAATTTTATACCTATTAATTAATTCCTTCAAATCATTCTTTAAAATATCACCTTCATTTCCTATTATATTTAGGTAAAATTTAACTCCTCTTTGATTGAGTAAGTAACAAGCTTCTATCAAATCATATACCCCTTTGGATTTAACGAGATTTGAAAGAAAAAGAATAACAGGTATTTCTTTTTTTAAATGTATATCCGAAGTGTTTTTAATTCCATTGGGGCAAATATGAACATGCTCTTTATTAACAAATTGTTCGACATCTGAGTATAATAATTCCGAAAGTAAGATGATTTCCGAGCGATGAAAGACAAAACGATAAAGCCGATATTTAATCCAGTTATTTGAATTTGTTTGAACCCCTTTATTGTGTAAATGATAAACAATTGGTACGCGAAATAATTTGATCATTCCAACGAGAAAAACATCACGATAAAATGCCAAACCTTTTGTGGTCAATGCATAATAGCAAATTTTTGGTCGATTTTGAATCAAATTATAAGTTAAAACCCATAATAAACGAATAAAGGATATCAGTTTTCTTCCTTGAAACCGCCCAGAATCTTGAACCTTTCGTGAGGCTAAAAGATTAATATAAGTAATTTCGAAACTTGAATTGAGAAGGCTACTATTGAAAATTTGTTGCCCAACTAAAGCAGAACCATGGATAGGAGGAGGCAAGTGAAATGATATAAGAACTTTCACCTAAATAATTGAAATAATTTGCTTTTCAAGCGTTCAAAAATGGAATTCGGTATTATAAATTGTCGAATAATTTCAGCTTCCAACTGAGGAACCTCAACAAAATCGAATTTTAATTTATCTCCTGTATCTAAAATGGTAGAAAAACGATTTAAATTCCCTACGGTATTTGTGGCAAATTGTTCATTAAGCCCGTTGTTTACTACTTTGGAAATTGTTGGGTGAACACTATATAAATTTCGATTAAATTGATGAAAAGAAAATCGAATTGCCCAAGAATCAATCTGACCATTCATTTGCTTTTTTAGCATTAATGATAAATCCGATCCCATTCGGTTGAATCTGATTTTCTTTAATAAATCAAATTTAAAATTATCATAACCCTTACATTCCCAGTCCACTTCTTTCCATCGATTAGACCATGTTGCCCATCCCCAAGAAGATGATCTTCGTGTGAAATAAATATCATTAGTTGATTTTATTGGTGGCGAATAACCGCAAATTGATAAAACATTTTCTATATTTTTATAGTAATCTAATCCTTGATTCATAAACTCCAAAAAATTAGAACTTACGATTAAGTCATCCTCTAAAACAATACAATGATCATATTTTTCTAATACGGAACTTACACCTCTTATTACTGATTTCGCTAAACCCAAATTGATTTCTGACTCTTTTATACTAATTGATTTAAAGCCAACAATTGATTTCAAATAAGATCTAATTTCATTGACTTTTTGTTCGTCCTCAGGATATTTAGCACCATCTGAGAATATAATTAATTCAGAATCTATAGCATAAATATTTGCTGCTAAGGCATTTATAGTATTTTGAAGATTTTCTAAGCGAATGTAAGTAAATAATACAACAGGACTTAGCTTTTGCATTTAAAAATTAATTTTGGCAAAATGAGACTTTAATTAAATCAAAATCATCAAAAGAAATGACCCCAAAATATACTAATGTATTTTTATTTGAATAAAAAACTATTTTTTTGCTATACCTCTAACTTGAGTCCAATTCATATTAATTCTACCATAAACATAACATAAAATGTTAAAAATGAAAAAACCAAAATATTTTTCAATTTGAATAAAATATGGGGGCCATTTATGATAAAGAATTTCGGTCTTAATTTCTTTAAATGAACATCCCTGTAACAAATTACCCAAATTCATTGGACTAAATGAGTACAAATGATTATTAATATCATTGGGGGACCAAGTAAATTTATACCCTTCTAAAGGAACAACTAATATAATTTTACCACCGAATTTCAACTTACTATACATTTTCAACATAATATTATAAGGGCTTTCAGTGTGCTCTAAACAATGATTTGAAATAATAACATCAATACTGTTATCTTCAACATTATCAATGGTTTCAAAACATTCAATATGGTTTACATCGATACAATATTTTCTTGCAATTGGATTCAATTCTACGCCCATCTTAACTTTACATTTCAGCTCGTTTAAAAGAAATCCACCACCACAACCAAAATCCAAAACAACATCATCTATTTGAATAAATTTGTTAAATTTAAAGAGGTTGGCCCTACCGCCAAATTCTCCTATTTTTTTTTGAAATTTTTCAAAATATTCTTGATGATAATAATTTTCAACTTTAGATTTCATTTTTGCTCAGAATTTAAAAAATATAAGAATATTGAAAAAATATACGTCACCGACGTAAATGATTATTGAATTCATTGAAAAATCGAAAAATAAATGTCAACTTTTAATTCATTTGAAAAAAGAGAAATCATCAAATTCAAAGAATAATATAAGAATATACTGAAGAGAATCTATTTGAAATTCTTTTAAAATAAGAAATTCTTGGTATTTGTTTAAAAGGTAAAAAACATAATTGAGTAAAATTGATTTGGACTAAACAAAATCAATTTAAAATTCTACTTTGTTATACCTAGGAAAATTTACGGTTTAAAATAATGAGTCATCTATTTAACAAAAAAGTAATTGCTTTTATAAAAGCTAATCTTGCTAAATATTCTATATTTACGATTAAATCTAAATCTTTAAATCTAAATACGATTAAAATTTTCATTTAATATTTGAGACAACTTTTTTACACCTTCATCAAATGAAAATTGCGAATAATAATCATTTTGAATTTTATTTTTATTTATTTCCTTTTTATTAATCATTAATGCTAATTTTTCCAAGGTATTGACAAACGACCATTTGTCATAATATTTGAAAACACTTTTGGAAATTACTAGTTTATCATAACCTCGAGCTGAAATTTCATGCGAAAGGACAGGTAGACCACATTTTAACCCATCCATAATACGCAATTTCAAACCTCCTCCCAGATAAATTGGACAAACATAGATATCGGCTGATTGTATATGTTGAATTATACCTGTGGGGTTGATTATTAATTTTATTTGATGAAAATTTCCACACAATTCAATTATTTTATTTGTTGGAGATTTTCCAGCAATTATTAACTCAAAATTGTTTAACCTAGTTTGGATCAATGGAAAATAATTTTCTAAAAAATCAACAATACAAATATTTGTTTGCGATGATGATAAACTTCCAGTAATCACTAATTTCAAACAATCATTTTTTTCGTTTTTGATTTTACTCGGTATATGAGATTGTGGTTCAAAACATCCAATATGATTAATGTTTGATTGATTTACTTTAGGATAATTATTAATAAATAAATGCATATCCTGTTTCGTTAATGTTAGATTTAGATTACTCAATAACAAAGCATTATACTCTGCTTTTTTAATATAGTAGCTTAGGGGAAATCGATAAGTAAGGCTGTAATTATTTGATTTAAAATATTCAGATTCAAAGTTATGATGTATAGTGATTATTTTTTTTTGAGATTTAGACAATTCATCAATTAAACCAAGAACGCATCTGCTATTATCAAAAACAATTACATCAGGATTAAAACTTTCAACCTGAGCTAACACTAATTTTTTATCAAACCTGTGAATTTTCCCACTGTAGAGATCTATTAATTTTTTTAATCTAGACCTGTTGTCAAAAATAGGCACTAAATCGCATTTAGAATTTAATGAGTTTAACACTGGTCTCCCCCTAAAAGGAAACATTAATTTAGTTGCAGTAGAAATTTCCGAAAAGGCATTAATAAATGCCATAGAAGCTAAGCTTCCTCCACTAAAGGAATCCAAATAATGTAAAGAAATTATAAATACACGCAAATTTTACAGAATATATTAATAAATAAACCTATATGTTTAATTTAAGTCTTATTAAATTAAAAGAGTATCTATTTCTTACCAAAATATAAAATCTGAAAAATTCGATAAAACTAAGAGAAAAAAGAAAAAATAGAACTCCAATTATTTTATGTTTAATAAACTCTGAGCCTAAGTACATTTTTAATAATAAACTTCTCTTGTTTTTTATTTCATTTTTAAATAATTCCCATTCATTAGATGATAGAAATCTTGATTCATAAATTGCCGAAGTTACAGCTAAAATTACTTGAGAATAAATCACTTTATTTATATGATTTCCAAATTTCTTCTCTTTTATAAATTCATCACAAGAAACAGAGTATTCTAGTAAATCAAACAAATTTTTTAACGTTATCTTAGATTTTATCGAGTCTTTACGATTAATCGTGTATTTGTAAAAAAATTTTGGACATAAATAGACATTATTTGCTAATGACTTACACCGAATATTAAATTCTCCATCTTCATGAAGAAAATTAATTTTAAAGAGTAAATTATTTTGAACCAAAAAAGACTTTGAATAAATATGTTGCCAAGCAGTACCAGCACCATATAACAATAAGCAATCAATCCCCGATATAATAAATTCTCTATTAATTTTATTAAAGATTGAATCAACTTCGCCGTTTAACTTAACTCTACAATAGTTAAAAACTATTATATCTGTCCTGTAGATTTCAATTATACTAATGATTTGATTAATACAATTAATTTCAATATGATCATCACTATCAATGAACCAAACAAAATTTCCAATAGAATTAATTAAGCCAATATTCCTTGCTGCACTTAAACCTTGATTTTCCTGATTAATTACCTTTATATTATTAAATAAATCAAGAAAATCATTGACAATGGACATGCTAGAATCATATGAACCATCATTAATTACGATAACTTCAAATTCTGATTCAGGAATATTTTGACTAAATATTGAATCTAAACACCTTTTTACAAATCCTTCAACATTATAAACAGGTACGATTATTGACAACTTTTTTTGTTCCATTTAAATATTACATAATGACATCCCAAACAAATAGAGAGGTTTTTTCACTTGCGTAAATTAATGGACTAATTAAATAATCATAAACACAATTTAACAATAAAAACGAGCCAATAATTCTAATTTGTAAATTTGATTCTTTGGAATTAAAAGCGAAATACAAAATATACGATAAGACGACAAACCAAAAAACATAAAAATACAAATTCAAACGATTCAATAATTCAATGTTGGCTGTAGGCATTTGAAATATAGCACCTATTACAAATAATCCATAGAAAAACGAAAAATTATAATTACTAAATCTTTCCTTTATTAAATATCCAACAGAAATAATACCAACATTAAATAAAAAAATCCTAATATAAAACCAATTGCTTGAATTTAGAGAATGTTGCTGCTCGCCAGAAAACCAGACTTCTGAATTCGTAGCATATCGTTCATAATAACCTATCTTCTCCAATAAATTAAAATACTCATAATTACTACTCCAAAAATTTGAATTAATTAACCAAGAAATGCAGTAGAGTGATAAAATAACATAGAGATTACCAAATGGATTTTTAATAAATTTAAAAATAATTACAAAGGGTAAAACGACTAATGAAGAATTGTGAGTAAAAAAAGCAAGAGTCATCAATAAAGAAAATTTTATCCAATCATCATTAAACAAATAGTTAAACGAATATAAAATAATTGAAAAAGCAAAGAATTGTCGAATCAAATTTTCAGATTGACCTATTGTTGAAAAGAAAAAAAAAGGCAAAATATAGACGGCTACTTTTTTATGATTTCTTATAAAACTAAAACATGATATTATTAGAAATGAACTATAAATAGAAAACATCAAATAATATGGAAAACCTAAATAATTAATTGTTTTGTTAACAATCTGAAAAAAAGGTTCAATAGTTTCTTCATCCCAATAATTTCTTAATTTAAAAGCATTTTCATATAATTTACGATAATGATCAAAATCAATCCCCCTTCCATATCTTAAGCCTTCTATCAATGCATATAATAAAATACAGATCATTGACTCTTCCTTAAAAATAATGGAATCTTTCGATTGAGCAAATGATATTTTTCTACCAGCGAAAAATAATGAAACACAAAGTAATATTCTTAATAAAATAAATACTGCAATTGAACCAGAAAAATATTCAGCTTCCAACTAATTAGATGATTTTTTATCTAACAGGACAAATCTCCTTAAAAATCTACTGTTTGTTGGAGTTAATCCATACTTCCCACAAGCTGCATGAATATACGCCAACAACACGACTCTAAATTTATACATTGTATTTGTTTTTTGATACTTAACCAAATTACAGATTTCCAGGAAAATATATTTTGAATATCGAAAAAAGGGAAATTTAGCATTAGCTGCTTTGATAACTCTATACATGTTTCGGTAAAAATAATATTTCCTCCAAACAATATTTTCATCCCAGTTATCTCTTTCAATATTTTTTTCAATTGGATGAAAAAAAACACTATTTACAACTGTAATAACAGGGATTCCAAATGACCTTATTCTAAAAAAATATTCCCTTTCATCTCCCCAAATAAACATGTCTCCAAAAGGAAGACCTATTTTTTCAATAACCTTAATTGGAATAAATGTACCATTAAATGGATGAATAACATCTAAGATTTTATCAGCATTTAATAAACTAACATCCTTTATTGTAAGTAAATATTTATTCTTATACTGTATTGGAAAAGAAAGCAGAAAACCGTCTTCAGAAACAACAAGGCTATTAGTAACAGAAAATAGAATATCCTGATTTTTTATAAGTTCCTCAAAAGCATTTTGTTTAGGATATCCATCATCATCCATTAACCATACGAATTCAAAAAAATTATCCCTTGCATATTTACAACCTGTATGAAATCCTCCAGATCCCCCTAAATTTGGTTGGGTAATTACAATTAAATCATTTTGATTTTTCAACCATTCCTCGGTCCCATCATCACTAGAATTATTTACAACAAGTATTTGATCTAGTATAAATGTTTGATTTCTCAACGCATTAATACATCTTTTTAACAATTCTATTCTGTTATATGTAACAACTACAGCGCAAGTCCTATTGTTCACTTTATTAACAGTTCTAATTTAAACCTGATTTTACTTTTAAATAGTGATAATTACCGAAATCAATAAAAATTAATTGAGAACGTAAATAAATTTTCAAAACAACTATTTATGAAATTATCTTCAAAAATTTATTAGTAGAAAACAAATCTGATTTTATAATTGAAATAACAAAATCGTCTTTAATTAAAACCAAAAGCCCAAAATATAGAACAAAACAAAATGGGAATAATAGAATTAGAGAAATTAAATTAATCTGAAAAACCATTTTGAATAAGTACAAAAAGGAAACAATTATCAGGCTGCAAGTCACATAATTGAAAACGTTAGGTGAGAGAATTATCCCTCTATATTCATCTGGTATTAAAAAAAGCATTATGGATAAAACAGCAAACTCTGAAATCAAAGTTGAAAAAGCAGCACCTACATGCCCATAAATAGGAATTAGAAATATATTCAATAAAATGGAAATAATAGCCCCTAAAGTGACAGAAACTATAACTTTTTTTTCAAAACCAAGAGGGAATAAAATTTGCAAACCAAGAATATTTGAAAAACCAATTGCAATAATAACTGGCGAAGTAATTAATATGCAAATTGAGGCTTTTAAAAAGTATTTATCTGCAATAATTAATATTATTTCTTCACTAAATAACATCAAAGAAAAAACTAGAGGTAAACATAGAAGCCAGATCATTAAAAATGACTTTTTAATCATTTTATTGAATTCATGCATATTATCATTTGCAATAAAATATGATAATCGAGGTATCAAAACATAACCAAGTGATGAAACAACTGCTAGTAAAATTTTGTTAATTTTTAAACCAATGGAATAATAACCTACTAATTTAGGTGAAGCCATAAAACCTAACATTACAGTATCTAATTGTAGATAAATGCTAATGATAAAATTTATGGCAAATACATTTAAAAGAGGACGAAAATGTTTTTTAAAATTATACTTTTCTGATCGTTTTGCACATAAAATATGTCTTGCTTTGTAAAAGTTTAATAAAGATGAACCGAAAGATGCACAAAGGCCGATTAAAGCATACAAAACATAGTCTTGTTTATCATTTATGAAAATAAAGATAGAAACAACTCCAATGGTAGAAAAAATCAAACTCCTGATTGTAATATAAGAATAACGCTCTAAACCTTGATAGAGCCACTCCATACTAATACTAGTGAGTAAAATTGAAAAACTTAAAATTAGAAATATTTTTTTTTCATCACCTATTTTATCAATTGAGAAGACTGTAAGAATTAATAAAATAGTTGAGATAAGAGAACTTGAAAAACTTAATACAAATAGCTCCTGAACTAGATTGACTAACTTATTTTTATCATTTCTACATTTACCAATCTCACGATTACCATAAAGCGGTATTCCTATAGAAGCCAATAAAATAAAATAACTTACAAATGAATTGGCAAAAGCAATTTTTCCAGTACCCTCAGGCCCCAAAATACGCGTTGAATATGGAAATGTAATTAATGGAAATAACATATTAGATAAAGTCCTAATAACATTCATAATAGCATTTTTTGAAACTGATTTATTTGTCAATTGTAAATTTAGAATAATTCAATGCTGTCAATAACATTAAATATCAGGTTAATTTGTTTGATTTAATCAGTTATTTTTTTCGAAGAATAGACCTCAAAACCGAAGATTTCTTCTTATCCTCGGCATAATATCCATAACCATATCCATAACCGTACCCATACCCATATCCATAACCGTACCCATATCCATACCCATACCCCTTCCCATACATCTTCACTCCACGCGGCTTGAGTCCATTGTAGACTAGGTTCATTTGATTGAATTTCTTCGCTACAAAGAGCTGTTGAATGAAATCCAAATAATTTTTGGTCGTGTAATTATGACGCAATACATAAAGGGTTGCCTGGGCATGATGGGCTAGTACCTGCGAATCCGTCACCAAGGAGATTGGTGCGGTGTCCATCACGATGTAATCAAATCGCTCCTTCAATCGTTCCATCAATTGCTGGAAGGCCTCTCCACCCAACAATTCCGTCGGGTTCGGTGGAATCGAACCCGCAGAAACCAAGTAAAGATTTTCCACATTAGGAACCTCTTGAACAATTTCATCTTCTGTGGCTAAATCAATTAAATAATCCGTTACCCCAGCAGCCTTCGCCAACCCAAAATATTGACGCACCTTGGGCTTGCGTAAGTCCAATTCCATAATCAAAACCGAGCGACCTGTCAAGGCTATCGTTGCTGCTAAATTTCCTGATACAAAGGACTTCCCCTCCCCTGAAATCGATGAAGTAACCTGTATCACATTGCCTTTGGGCTGATTCAAGCCCAAATAAGCCAAGTTGGTCCGCAGCATCCGAAACTGCTCCGCCAAGATCGTCCGCTGTCCATGCTTCACTACGATGTGTTGATCCGCTTCCCCTTGTGCCAGCTCCCCTAGTATCGGAGCCTGAACACGTCGTTCGATATCCCCGCGGAACAAGACCTTCGGGTTATAGGTCTCCTTAAATAAGACATACAAGACAGCCAATCCCAAGCCAATCGCCAATCCAATCAAGTAAATAATGTTTCGCTTAGGTTTAATCGGCGATTCGGATACCACGGCGGGTTCCACTACCCGACTGTCCGCAATGGCCGAAGCGGATGACAAGGCGGATTCCTCACGCTTCTGAAGAAGAAAGGTATAAATGGTGTTCTTAATTACCTGTTGCCGACTGATCTCCACCAAAGCCTTTTCCTTAGATGGGATTTCGCCAAGCATTGAATTGCTTTCCTTCAACTTCCCTTGTAAATTATTTTGGGCAGTCAACAAGTTCTTCCGGATATTTCCTAAATTCTCTAAAATGGAGGGCTTCAACGCCGCAATTTCATCGCGCAATTGCTCCTGCAAATCAGACTGCCCACCGGTTACCTTGGAGACACGCGATAATTGCAACTCGGTCTCATACAATTTAGTCAAGAGCTGAACCAAGGTTGCATCGTTAATTCCCATCAGAGAAGGTACGACCGCAGTACTTGGTTTTTTGGCGGTCACATAGGATTCGATATCGGCTAGGACCGACAACTGTATTCCAATCTCTGATAGTCGTTGGTCATGTTCTTTAACCGACTCCAGAAATAATTTTCCTTGCTCGCTTATATTCACGATTCCCTCACGGGTCTTGTAATCCTTGATGTTTTCTTCTACCTGCTCTAACTCGTCGGAGACAATGCCTAATCTCCCCTCCACGAATCGCAAGGTATTTTTAGCCACTAAATTCTTATCCTCAATCGCAAATTCATCATACACCTTAAACAGCTGGTTCAACACATCCCGTCCTTTGGCAGGAACGGTAGTTTCCATACTCAAGTAGATAACCGTTGATTTTTTTGTACTCGCCTCCGCTTTCAAGGAAGCAAGCAAGGAATTGGAAACTTGCCCAACCGAATGTGTTTCCAGTAAAATCGGAAAAGGATTGGGGGCATTTTGAGGTAGAATAAAATTGGGATTCTTTTCCACCAAAAACCGCTGGCCATTAATCCGAACAAAGGAACCCAAGGGATAGGATTTACCCCGGATACTAAAGCGCTTTTCGGCAAAACTAATCTCCACAGGAATCGCCTCACGAACTTGTTCTACGGAATCCTTGTGTAGAGCCGTGATTTTTAACGGTGCATTTCGCCCATATAATTCATTATCCATCACGTTCCCCTGATGGATTTGTGTCGTATATAGATTTAAGTCACGAACTACTTGGTCCATCAAAGGACTGGACTGAATGATCTCAATCTCGTTATCCACGACCTTTTTATCACCGAAAATATCAAAGGCGTCCAACATCTGTGCGGCACCCGCCCCGTTCTTATCATCTTTCACGAGTAATTTGGCATTGACCTGATAAACCGGCATGGTATATCGAAGGTAAAAGAAGGTTCCTACCCCACTTAAGAAAAGGGTAATTACAAAAACAGGCCAGAAGGGTAAATAGGTTTGGGCTATTTGGGTAAACAAATTGCCGTCCTGAGATTGATTCACTGAAAATGAATCA
>JACCDH010766845.1_pt1 | contig 12263 bp, 8 predicted proteins | sample 7442481 | NCBI WGS metagenome assembly JACCDH01 (sample SAMN15323433, study PRJNA562643) | freshwater metagenome | isolation source: river surface water | place: USA:Blue River Watershed | collected 2017-08-15
GTCATCCCACGACGAACAGTTTACGCCCCACGCCATCATGTAAAGGCAGCCGGACCTAACTAGCCACTCGCTTACTTTGGCTTGCCACTCAGGTGAAACTTCTGACTCCGAGATGAGCACTGCTTTGAATGGTTCTGTACGAGAAAGCTCGGGCAAATTGCTTTCAGGTTTAACGTGTAAGTACTCGAAATTCATTTGCATGCTTAACGCCTAAATTTAGCGCGGAAAGCCGCGCAGCGGATTGACGTCGCAGCCAGCGCTTTTTGCTGGCGATAAAATTTATTTGTTATATCGTTTTTTGAAGGTTTCATAATCTTTGCCCGGCAAAGATACGACGTTTTTAACTAAATATTTTTGGCTTCCATATGTGATTCTTACATTCACAGAAACAGCTCTTTGCTTGCTAACTTCAATATCTGAACGATTAAACCCTTTTATTTCAGAACTTTTTATTTCAACACATGACGAAGCTAACTTTTCTGAGGTCTCGTAAATATCTAGGCAAACTTCAGATACTTTGTGTCCATTTGCATCGACTTTCGGATAAACAAATATGATCCAGCTATTGTCCCAAGCGTCACTTTCACCGTCTATTAAACGATAGAATCCTAATATTTCAGCCTCTTCAGCTGCAATACTCTTTTCAGAAAAAGAAACTGAAGTAGCCGAGCAATAGCATGCCCATAAGGCGCACAGAAAAAAGCTCAGAGTTTTACGCATATGTCACCGGCGATATAACGCCGCCCACACAGGCGAGTGCAAGCGTAGCTTGCACGAGTCCAGCGCACAAAGTGCGCGGTGTGCTGGGCCTGGTTATATGGCATTACAGTTAATTGCCTGAAGTATGCCGCTGTTAATTGTTGCATTTATTCTACCGGGATCAGCTTTGTAAGAATGCCATGTGTAAATATTGCCATTAATATTGTCTGGCTGCCCCAGCTGAAAATAGACTTCAAAGATTTGAACTCCAATTTTAAGAGTTTAACAGTGTTGGATAGGGTTTGCCCAATTGCCACAAGAATTGGTTGCATAGCAATTTCTTGGGATGCAGTAGGAGCCATTAGAAGCCCAATGCCCATTTTTAATATTGCAGGCTGATTCCGTATGGAACCAGAAAAAATAACCAGCTGTTCCACAAAATATTGCTCCAATGGTAAAGGTGAAGAATTTAGCCATTGCCTGATGCCATATAACGATTTATTAGAAGGAAATATCCCCGCAAGTCGCTTTGCAGGTTTGCCTTCTTTGCTGAAATTAATACATCGACCTTACCGCGAAAATCCCTTCGTTTCAACCCATTAACAATATTCGTTCCTTTCGCTGGTACGAAAACACGGGAAAACTTCCTGCTTTTGCTGGCAAAAAAACTCATAAAAATCACTGCTTATTTACACAGCACTTTAAGTGGGCGGTATGGCTCGGCACGCGTAGTCATTCGCAGCGCACTGCGCTTACTCGACAACCAAGAAACCAAATGGCAATCGTTTCGCCAACTTCTAGTCGAAGGTGAACAACGCGGTGACGCCGATTATGATCTTGACCACTTTATCCACGCGCTTGATAGTGACAACGCGCGATGAGGTCGTTTGAGCTTACGCTTGTTGCAAAAGCCGATTTACGCGACATCGCTTTGTTTACGCAGCGGCGCTGGGGTGTAGAGCCACGAAATATCTATTTAAAACAGATAGACGCGTTATTTTGACTACTTGCAGAAAATCCCGATATCGGTAGACCATGTGATGAAATCTGAGCTGGTTATCGAACATTCCCGCAGGGTTGGCAGGTCATTTTCTATCAACAGATCGGCAGTTATCACATGAAAGTCATCCGTTTTTTGCAAAAAAGTATCGACGTAAACCCGACCTTTGGCGCCTAACCGCCACCGACCCAGCCGCCTGCCCAAGGCAGTTCCTGCGTTCTGCAATGCGAAGACATCCCCTAACCTTAGCAACGCCAAATCCCGCTTCTTTCATCTTCTGTTGTGGCCTAAAGCGCCAGCGATTGCGTACTCTTTATTGTCAGTACAAGGAGCCATGATGTCTGCAAACAAACCCCACCACTCTCCAAGCAGTCAGCACCAGCCAAGCGGTCAAAAAGTGCCAACGGGTCGCTTGGCGCGGCTTGGCCATTTAGCGAGTTTGGCCGGCAAAATTGCCGGTGGCGTGCTGGTCGAAGGCGCCAAGCAGCTGGCGCAAGGCCAAAAGCCAGCACTGCAACAACTGCTGTTGACGCCCGCCAATGCCAAACATCTGGCGAACCAACTGTCGCAAATGCGGGGCGCGGCGATGAAGCTAGGCCAATTGCTGTCGATGGACGCGGGCGACGTGTTGCCCGAAGCACTGACCAGCATCTTGGCGCAGCTGCGTGCCAACGCCAGCCCAATGTTGCCGTCGCAATTGGCCACTGTGCTGCGCACCGAATGGGGCGCCGATTGGCAACAGCAATTTAGTCATTTTGCTTTTGCCCCTATCGCCGCCGCGTCGATTGGCCAAGTGCACCAAGCCAATCATGACAAGGGCCAGCCGCTGGCCGTCAAAGTGCAATACCCAGGGATCAGCACCAGCATTGACAGCGATGTGGATAATGTCGCAAGCCTTCTGCGCATCAGTGGCTTGTTGCCCGCCGACCTCGACTTGGCGCCGCTGCTGGCTGAAGCCAAACGCCAGCTGCACAAAGAAGCCGATTACCTGCAAGAAGCTGCTTATTTAGCCAGTTATCGCCAGCATATCGCCGACGATCCGCGTTTTTTAATCCCAACGCTTTACCCTGAGCTGTGCACAGCGCACATTCTGACCATGGGCTTTGTCGAGGGCGTGCCGGTTGAGAGTTTGCAGCATCTGCCGCAAGCGCAACGCGACCAGCTGATGAGTTTGCTGTTTGAGTTGCTGTTCAAAGAATTGTTTGTGTTTGGCTTGGTGCAAACCGACCCGAATTACGCCAATTACCGCTACAACGAACAGACGCAGCAGCTGGTGCTGCTAGATTTTGGCGCTTGCCGTGAGTACGGCAGCAGCATTGTCGATGGCTATCGCCAGTTGTTTCGAGCTTTGTTGGCGCAGCACCACACGGCCCAAGATCACAAGGCACAGCACCACGCGGCTCAAGACCACACAACACAAGACAACACTGCTCAAAACAACACTGCGCTGCTGGCAGCCCTTCGGCAAATCGGCTATTTCAGTGCCAACATCAACCCAGCGCAACAACAAGCGGTGCTCGCGCTGGTGGCGCTGGCTGGCGAGACCCTTGCCAGCGACCGCTATGATTTTGCCAGCTCTGACTTGCCGCTACGCATGCGCGACGCCGGTTTGCAATTGTCGATGCGCCACAACTACTGGCACACGCCGCCAGTCGATGCGTTATTTTTGCACCGCAAAATGGCTGGGATGTTTTTGCTGGCCAAAACGCTCAAAGCCAAGGTGCCACTGCGAGCGCTGCTGCAGCCGTATGTGTAGGGTGGATATTCGCAGGTTTGACACCAATCACTTTCAGCCGCAGGCGTTAAAGAGGCTATCAACTCCATGGCCTCTGCCACATTCAAAGGATGATCAATCACCGAGATCCGCGCCTGATACCGGAAGTCAGTCAGGTCGCCAGTACACGTTAAGCCGCCTGCGCCACATGCAGCCCCCTTCCAGCAGCGCCAGAGCGATTAACACCGCAATCGCCCCAGCCGCGACATAACCGGCCCAAACCAGCTGCTCGGATAGCATAAAAATCCGCAGCCAAAAAACCAAAGCGCCAAGGCTGGTGAGCAAGTCAGCGAAGATAAGAAGGAGCGAACGCGGCCGGCGAAAGGTCAGTAGCATCAGCACGACAGGCATTGTCCAGGCGCCGATACTTAGCAAGTCGTCACCATCGGTGATATCCAACGATTCACCAAACACATACAAACTAACAAGCGGAGCAGGCCCTGTCGCCCCTTCGGTGACTGGCCCACTGCATTGTGATAACGGCAAACAGATACAGACCAGCAACAGCAATGAACACAGCAGTTTGAGTGATTTAACCATCGACTATCCTTGTTACATCGTGGGGGCTACAGGCAGCGCATCATTTTCACTGCCAGCCGTAGGCGTTAAACAGTCGGTCGGCGACTTGGTTAAGCAGTGCCATGCCATTGTCGCCGTTGGCCATAATCACCACACCGTAGCCGCCTTGGCTGTGGCCTAACATCCAAGCTCGATAGCCCCAATTGGAGCCGTTATGCGAAAACCGCACGCCGTGCGTTTGTACATCCAGTACCCACCCCATGCCGTAACGGCCAACCCCGACCGGAGTTAGCATTTGCATTGCACTCTGCCGATCTAACACCTTTCCCGTGCCGCTTTCTGCCTGTTGCAGCTCAATGATTACCTTGGCCAAGTCGGTCGGCGTGGTCCACAGCGATGCTGCCGCCAGCTCTGGATACTGATGCCATGGCACGTTTTTGCGCTGGCCTTGCTCATCATGCGCCAGCGCCACATTACCGCCATCCAGCGCTTGCGTATACCTACTGTCGGTCATGTTTAGCGGCGTCAACACGCTGCGTTGCACCAGCTGTTCAAAGGCGCAGCGGCAAATATCCATCATTGCTTGTTGCATCACCAGCGCACCGCCGCCGGAGTATTTAAAGGTTTTTAACGGCGGGCGAGTGAACAACACTTTGCCGACATTCGAAGGCGCATGGCCATCAAGGATTTGCGCTACAGTTGGCAGCGCCGTGCCGGGTTCATACCCCGGAAAACCAAAGCCATCATCGGCGCCCGAGGTGTGGCTTAACAAAGCTCGCGCGGTGACCGCTTGCGGGCCCGTTAAGCTCGAGCGCGGCACTTTCCACGTCGTAAGATAGCGATTGATATCGGTGTCTACATTCAGCTGACCATTGCGCACTAAGCGCATGGCCGTTAGCGCCGCTAAGGGTTTCGACAAGGATGCGGCTTGAAAGCGCGTATGCACATCCACCAACCGATGGCTGGCCGCATCCGCCACGCCGTAGCCTTTGGCCCAATGGATTTTGTGATCCTTAACCACTGCAATACTTAAACCCGGCACCCGCAACTTGGCCATCAACTGCGGCAAGGTCAGCGCGTCGAATTCGCTTTGCGCCGGTGTTTGCGCCGCTTCGAATGTGGCCATGATGGCAGTGGCATCGCGTGGTGGTTGAAGTGGATGAGAAGACCCCGTTGCTGCCGCGCTTGAGTACGTGTCTGACGAAGTGGCGAAAGCGCTGGTCATTATCAGCAGAGTGGCGCTGCAAGTAAGTTGCAACGCGCGACGCATCGAATCCATGGGCAAGGCTCCTATGAGGTCCGCTGGTATGACGTTCAGACTGCGCTAGGCGCTAACCCAGGCCTTAGCTGACGCATGGCGTCGATGGGGCATCGCCCTAACTGCTTGAGGCAATTAACTTGTTCATACTCAGCAAATGAAACGGCAGAGTGGTCGATTTTTTGTTAAAAATCAACCACTCTGCCGATTATCAAGCACTGACGTCTCGTGCTAAGGGCAACAAAGCTCCGTCTGATTTTTACTCCACCAAACTCACTTCTGCTATCTCCAGTGCCACGTCTTGCGTCGGCAAGCTCGGCAGCCACCACTGCACGCCTTGGCTATAACGCGCATCAAATGGCCGACGCGTGGCTGATTGCAGCTGGGCGGGTAAGAAGGTTGGATAGGCTTCGCTTAACAGTGTCGGTAGCGGTTGTAAGCTGGCTACCGGCACTTGCAGCACTTGCCACTGCGCGCTTACTGGCAGTTCGCTGCCCCACGCCAAGCCATCTTGGTCAAGCAGCGCCACACCGACGGTCAACGGCTCGTTACCATCGCCTCGGCGCACCACCCGCACCTTCAGCCGCAGCTTTAACGCCGCATCTGGCAAAAGCTGCGAAGCGGTACCCGTGGCATTGGCGTACGCCAGTTGCTGCTGGCGCTGCAGTTGTGTGCGCAGCAGTGGCACCACGCCATCCACCAGCCAAGTACCGGTTTTATTGACACTGACGCGCAGCACCGGCTCATCGGCTAAGCGCCAATCCAGCGTGGTTTTGGCATCTTTCGGGTAGACCAACGCGCCGGCTAAGTTACTGCTGTCCTCACCGCTAAACAGCAGCAGTGGCGCTTTGGCGGCTTGCATTTTGGCAACATAGGCGCGGCCATCGTCGGCAAAGTCCCAGTCGTCCGGTTTGCCGACCAGCCAAGCGCTTTGCCAGACCAAACTAGAACCGCTGGCACTGGTGGTCAGCCAGCGCGCTGGTGCATTGCTGCTGACCGATGCGCTGCTGGCACTTGGTGCAACGCCCGAATTCGCCGCGTCAGTGCTGGTAGCAGCCCGCAGCGTCGCTTCGACCAAACTTGGCGCTTCCACCGCAAAGCGATATTGCAACACACCGCTGCGGGTAAGCTGCGCCGCTGGCACGCTGGCACAATACTGGCCTTGACCGGCATCCGTCGCCGTTTGATACGCCTGCCACTTGTCACCGGCGAAGCGGTGATACAAGCGCACCGACAGCACGGCCGCGCGCGGCGCAGTGATATCGACGCAAAGCGGCAAAGCTTGCTGTTGCTGCCAGCGATCCGGCCCTTGGTGCGTCGCCAATACCCCTGCAGGTGTTTTGTTTACGCCGCTAAGCGTTTTGCTTGCGCCGCTGAGCGCACTGGGCAAGTGATAACTCGGCGCTTTGCCTTGATAGGCCGGCGCATTGGCGGCGGCTAATCGATACACCCCAGGCAGCAGCTGCAAAGTCTTCAGCGTTTGCGGCTTTAACGCCAAGGCAGGGCCTGCCAGTGGCGTGGCAATGGCGCTGTCAGCAAGGCCTGGCAGCTTCAGCTGCATCGGCTGTTGGTTCAGCTGCAGCACAGACGCTTGGCGCGCTAGACTCGACGCCTGATAAGGGTCTTGCAGCATGGCGACATCCGGATACAGCTCCAGCAGATAACTGCCATCGGCTTGGCGGTCAATAAAATAGGCACCTGTGCCGCCATACTGCACCAGCGCAGAACTACCAACACCCGCGATCTGGCTTACATCCTTGCTGCGTGGGGTGACCGTAGTGCTGCCGCTGTAATAAAAGGCGCGGGCACTTTGATACACCGCCACCCCGCTCTCCGCTGCGCTGGCTGTGCTTGCAGCTGCATTGCTCGCTTGGCTTAACGCGGCGCGCGGCGGTGTTAACTGAGTTTGGCTTTGTGGCGTTTCAATCAGGTTCGACGCCGGATAATTCTCCACCAGAGGTTGTTTCGACGCTTGGCTATTGGCCTTGGCGTCACCGCGCGGCAACTCGCTAAACAGCTGGCCTGCGATCAATAAACTGATGGCTTTGCTTGGCGTGTACAGCAAGTTCAAATGGTGAGTATTGTATTCGGCGTTGCTATCGGCCAGTTCGGCGCTGTCGTAGGCAAATTGGGTCGCCCACTGAAAGCCCGCTTGGCGAAAACTACGCGCCATCGCGGGGTACATCACAGGCGCAGCGACGTCGGCCGCATCAAACTCGTACACCATACGCGCTTTGCTAGCGCAGCCATCAAGCGCGGCAAACGGCTCACTGTAGCGCGCGACACTGCCAAGCCAGTTGCCGTGGCGCTCGCTCATATGCAACAAGCCCGTGGGGTACCACTGATACGACACGCCATCGATAGGCGTTTGACACAAGGCGCTGGCAAATTCTGGCCAGTTGCCTTGCTCAGAGGTGTTATAAAACAGCGGCTTATGCACGCCGGCGTCACGTAGCAGCTTGACCAAGTCGCTGACATAAGCCGCGCTCTTGGCAGGATCTTGGCGATGCTTAGGTTCGTTAAAGAGTTCAAACGCCAGAATATTCGGGTCATCGGCGTAGCGATAACCCGCCTTGTTGACGTGCGCCATCAGCTGACGCAGGTAGGTATGTGTGGCGTTGATGGCGTCCGACTTTTCGTTCATGTCGTTTTTACTGTACAAGGCGCTAAAGCCAGGCTCGGTTGGATCAGGCGCTGGATAGCCACTGCCCCACCAACCAATGGGCGTGATCACCACCCGAATGCCGGCGTCGCGCAGCATTTCTAGCAACTCGTCAAACAAGGCTAAATACTCGTTATTCAACAAGTTACCATCGCGATCGCTCAGTAGCCGGTCCCACAAATGCACGCGATACGCTCGCACCCCCAACCGCTTTAAGTGCGCCACGTCCATTGCCATCACGTCGCGGTGCGACAGCCCTTTGGCTGCTAGCGCCCGATACCCAAAGGCAAACGGCTGGGCATAATTGACGCCAAACAGCGCCACTTCATGGCCTTGTTCATCGAGCCAGACGCCGTTGGCGACGCGGCTGACCGGCGCAGTGCCAGTCGCCGCAAGGCTGGTTTTCTCAATCGCCGCAAGGCTTTGCGACACAGCCGCGGCGCCAAGCGCTACACAAAGCCAAGATGTTGGAAAAAAGGTGCGAGCTTTCATTGCGTTACCACCAAATGCTATAGAACACCACGAGGATCAAACAGACGATAGCAAAGGCAAAATTAAAGCCACGGCTAGTGCTAAAGTCGATGTCTTTGATTTCCACCGCCCCGGCATGCGCCGGCGCTCTCGCCAGTAACGTGGTGGCTACGGCAAACACGGCACAGAACACACCGACATAACCGACACGGTCCATAAATGGCAATTCAGGCCAGAACTGTTTAAGCGCCAACGATAACACCAACGAACCGACCGCCGACACCAACGCCGCCAGCGCCGTGGTGCGTTGCCAGAACATACCTAATAAGAACAGCACCACAATACCGGGCGTAAAAAAGCCGGTGAATTCTTGGATAAACTGGAAGGCTTGGTCAAATTCACCCAGCAGCGGCTTGGCGGTTAACAAGGCCACCACTAAGGCCACCAAACTGCTGACGCGACCCACCGTCACATAATGCTTTTGACTTTGGTTAGGCTTGAGCTGCGCGTACACATCCATGGTAAACAAGGTGGCAATCGAGTTGGTCATCGACGCCAAGCTCGACAAAATCGCCGCCACTAAGGCCGCAAAAATTAAGCCTTTTAAGCCAACCGGCATTAAGGTCATCAGTTGCGGATAGGCTTGGTCAGGCTTGGCCAAGTCTGGCAGGATCAGCACAGCCGCAATACCTGGCAGCACTACGATAATCGGCATTAACAGCTTTAAAAAGGCGGCAAAGGCGATACCCTTTTGCGCTTCCCGCAGGCTCTGCGCCGCTAACGCACGTTGGATAATGTATTGGTTAAAACCCCAATAACTTAAGTTCATAAACCACAAACCACCGACCAGCACCGCAATGCCCGGCAAGTCTTTGTAGTAAGGGTTGTCCGGCGTTAAGATCATGTCGAACTTCTGCGGCGCTTTTTCCAGCAGAATGTTAAAACCTGCAATCACGCCGGTATCGCCGCTGATCATATTCAGCGCCAAATACGACATAAAAATACCGCCAAACACCAACAGCACCACTTGCAAAATATCCGTGTAAGCCACCGCTTTCAGGCCACCGTACAAGGAATACGCCACCGAAAACACGGCCAACAACAACATGCTGGTGGTCAGCTCATAGCCGGTCATCGCATTGACCGCCAGCGCGCCTAACCACAGCACCGCTGTTAAATTCACAAACACGTACACCGCCAACCAAAACAGCGCCAAGGTGGTGCGCACCCGGTTGTCAAAGCGTTGCTGCAAGAACTGCGGCATGGTGTAGATTTTGCGTTTTAAGAAAATCGGCAGTAGGTATTTACCGACCAGCATCAGCGTCAGCGCCGCCATCCATTCGTACGAGGCGATGCCAAGACCAATGGCATAGCCAGAGCCGGACATACCAATAATCTGTTCTGCTGAGATATTGGCGGCAATCAGCGAGGCGCCAATCGCCCACCACGGCAAGCTATTGCCCGCCAAGAAGTAGTCATTGGTGTCTTTTTGATGGCTTTGGTCATCGCGCGAAACCCAATACGCGATAAACAACAAGCCTACGAGGTAGATCACAAAGATGATCTGGTCGAGCGTTGCAAGTGTCATAGTTTGCCCTGTGCTAGTTATGTTTTTACCGCGGTTGAAGCGGCCTTTTGTTTTTAAAACGAACTCGGTATCGAATGGCCCATCGCGCGTGAAGGCGGCGTGGGCCGGTAAAACGGGCGCTCGCTACTTTAGAGCCAGTACCTCATCAAAAATCGCGTCAGCAAAAAACTGTCTGATCAAAAAACCGCCTGATCATAAAACCGATAGTCAATTTGCTGCATATACCACTGCCCTGCCTTAAGCCAGCTAGCCGGAAAATCCGCGCGATTCGGTGCATCCGGGAAATTCTGCGCTTCTAAACACACCGCCTGATAGGGCGCAAAGGGCGCGCTTAAATAGTTACCGCGATACACCTGCAACCCCGGCTGACTGGAATACACCTCCAGCACCCGCTGGCGCGCCGGCTTGCTAGACGATGTGTTCGACGCAGGTAGCTGAGCGTCAGACAACGGCGCCGTCAGTCGCGCTTGCAGCGGCAGCGGCGCGGACAAATCGGCTTGTACCGCTGGTTTGTAGGAAGGCGTGTACGCTGCGGCAAGCGTCGACGCGCTTCCACACGCGCGGGTGATAAAACAATGGTCTAAGCCATGCGTCAGTAGCGCTTGCGGGCTGTGGTCCACGCGAGCAAACCGGCCATCCAGCGGCGTAGGCTTACGCAAATCAAATAACGACGCCAAGGCGGCACTTGTTGCTGGCGCTGTGCCTTTTGAAGATGAACCTTGCGAAGATGAGTCTTGCAAAGATGCAGCCGGTGCCGCAGCGTTCGGCGTTGCTACCGCCAGCGGATTGAGTGCGTGCGCTGCCAGCTCAGCAGTTGTGCATGGCGCAGCTACAGGCACCAAACGCAGCGGCGCGGCAGTTGGAATACCGCTGTCATCGACCAGTAGCACCGCATCGGCGTCAACTTGCAGCTGATGCCGACTGACATCGGCGTCGCCATTTAAATTGAAATAACAATGGTTGGTCAGGTTCACCACCGTCAGCGCATCGCTGATGGCATGAAAGCGCTGGCACAACCGATCGCCCGTCAGCCACAGCTGCAGCAACACCTGTAATCGCCCCGGAAACCCTTGATCGCCCGCTGGGCTATCCAGATACAGCAACACAAAATCGGCGCGTTGCTCGAGCACCTGCCAAATCTTTTTACCAAAGCCTTGCCGCCCACCATGCAAACAATGCGGTGGCTGACTGGCATCCAGCTGGTGCGTCTGCCCGCTAGGGTCTGTGTAACGCGCCCCGGCAATGCGATTGGCAAACCGCCCAACCGTCACGCCCAGCGCAAACGGGTCCTGCAAATACTGCAGCGGCGTGTCATACGCCAGCGTCAACGGCTGAAAACTGCTGGCGTCTGCCGGGTCTGTTTGCAGCTCGATTTGCATGACAGTCGCGCCATACGGCAACACCGACACCCGCCTAACGCCGTGCACTAACGTCAGCGGCTGCAGCGCCTGCGCCATGGTTAGCGCATGCGCGTCGGCTTGCCAGTTTTCTAGCAACGTCAGCAGGTGCTCGGGGCTGTGAAAGGCCATATGTGTTCCTTTTTGTTTCTAACCAGGGATGCTTTTTTGGCTCGCACGCTGGTTTTGTTTTTTCTAAATCGTTTTTCGCCTATGCGGCGAGCGCGTTTTGTTTCTGCTCGCACGCTGGTTTTTTCTAAATCGTTTTCGCCTATGCGGCGCGCCGTTTTAAAAGCTTTCGGCGTTGCCGAGGTACTTTCTTTGCTGGCAAAGAAAGTACCCAAAGAAACCAGCCCCGGGATCGCTCGAAAGCCCGCTAAAAAATTCGTCCGCCAAGGCGCCGTCATAACTCGGCTCGCGCTACCGTCGCGAGCCTCGGACATATGCCGTCTTAAAACCTTGGCAAACGATTTTTTAACGGCTCGCTTTACGGGGCGGCAAGAGCTAAAGCCAAGAGCAAAACAGTTCATTAGTTCTGACGACCACTGCTGTTCACTCTTCCCCCTTGCGAACCTATCGAAAACAAGTATCTAAGGTTTTACTCCAGTGACGACCAGACGCGTACATCCGAGTCTCACCCGAGACGGGGTGAGCACGATTCAAAACTAACCCCATTCACCCCACCAAAATGCTGCCACCGCTTGTCGCTGTTGGGGTCCCCGTAAAGCGAGCCTGTCGAAAACGAGTGGCCAAGGTTTTAAAACGGCGTATGTCTGAGCGGGCCGACGGTAGCGGCACGCGAGTTACGCCGTTGCCTTGGACACTTGAATTTCGGCAGGGCTTTCGAGCGATCCCGGGGTCGCCTTTTCTTTGGTGACTTTCTTTTGGCGAAGCA
>JACCDH010018807.1_pt1 | contig 12261 bp, 11 predicted proteins | sample 7442481 | NCBI WGS metagenome assembly JACCDH01 (sample SAMN15323433, study PRJNA562643) | freshwater metagenome | isolation source: river surface water | place: USA:Blue River Watershed | collected 2017-08-15
AATGTAATAAATGTCACCAAGTTGGCAGTGATTGATGCGTACTTTTAATCAAATATCAACTATGCGAAAGTTTTTATCGAAATTAGATTTAACGTTAATTTTTAGATTAAGCCTTAGTTTATTTATGTTAGTTGCTGCCTTTAGACAATCCGATTACGTATCTGGCGCATTTGGATTATTTCTTGCTTTTTATGCATTGCTAGCTGCAAAATATAAGGTAGGATGCGGATACAATAAATGCTAAGCCTCTATCATTCTTATATATAAGTCTTCTACTTTTTTTCTTGCCCAAGGTTTTTTGCGTAAAAACTTTAAACTAGATGATATGCTTGGATTACTATTAAAACAATTAATGGGGATATGTTGACCCAGGTCCTCCCATCCAAAGTAGTTCACTAATTCTGTGACAATATATTCAAGTGTTTTTCCGTGTAAAGGATCTTTTGAAAATTGCTGCATATGCAATATTAAGTAATTTGCAATTTGATATGAGCCCTCATCGCTACTTTTTAGTAAATAAACCATTTAACATGGTATCTCAATTTGTGAGTAGCCATGATGTGCGTTTGTTGGGAGATTTACATTTTAACTTTCCTATTGGAACACATGCTATTGGAAGATTGGATCAAAATTCTGAGGGTTTATTATTATTAACTACGAATAAAAAAATCACTAAACTTCTTTTTCAGGGCCCCATTCCGCATAAACGTACTTATTTAGTGCAGGTAAAGAATACGATGACCGAAAGTACTGCTAAAAAGCTCGCAGAAGGTATTGAGATTAGTGCAAAAAATGGAACTCGTTTTTCTACTACTCCTTGTGAAGTGGCCATTGTACAAAAACCAAAAGGACTTTTTGAAATGGGTAAACCTTTGCATGAGAAGGTCGTTACCAGTTGGGTAAAGATTACTTTAACAGAAGGTAAGTTTCATCAGGTACGAAAAATGGTCGCTGCCGTGAATCACAAATGCATTCGACTTATTCGAATTGCCATTGAAAATGTTCAACTTGGCCAAATGCAGCCGGGCGAAGTGATTGAAATAGAAGAGGAAAATTTTTTTCGTGATTTGAAATTAACCTTAGAATAATTGATATGGCAGCTAAAAAAATTATTTAAACCATTCTCCCAATTTTGCTATATCTACATTGCCCCCTGTTAAAATAATACCCACTTTTTTTCCTTGAAATAAAGCTGGATTTTTTAAAGCTGCCGCGAATGGAACAACACAACTTGGCTCTACAATAATTTTCATGCGTTCATAAATTAAGCGCATGGCCGATTTTATTTCCTCGTCTGATACCAATAAAATGTCGGTGACATGTTCTTTAATAATGGCCAAAGTTCGATCACTTAAAGTTGTTAAAAGTCCATCAGCAATCGTATTGACAAATGCAGCTTTTTCCACTTTGCCCGTTTGTAAACTTAACACCGCGTCAGCTGCCCCTTCGGGTTCACCTGCATATACTTTTACAGTTGGTTTAAAATAATGCACTCCTAAACAGGTACCAGATAATAATCCACCACCGCCAACAGGGGTAATGACTATTTCCAAATCTGGCACTTCGGCTAATAATTCTTTTACACAAGTGGCTTGCCCTTCAATTACATCATCATTGTCATAGGGATGTATAAAAGTGGCGCCTGTTTTTTCAACAATCGCATTTAATGTTTCTTCTCTTGCTTGTTGATTGGGGGCACACATAGTTACTTCGGCACCATATCCATTTACTGCATTCACTTTTACCTGCGGTGAATTGCTAGGCATGACAATATAGGCTTTGGTGTTTAAAATTTTCCCGGCATAGGCCATTGCTTGTGCATGATTGCCGGAGGAATGGGTGGCAACGCCTTTGGAAATTTGCTCAGGCGTTAATTTTAAACTTGCGTTCATTCCACCTCGAATTTTAAATGCCCCAATTTTCTGAAAATTCTCACATTTAAAATAAAATTCAATACCCGACAGTGCATTGATACTTTGATTGGTAAGTACTGGCGTGTTATGGATATAGGGTTGAATGCGTTTATGCGCATTTTCTATGGAGGCTTTTGTAATATTCATATTACTACATTATGGAGGTCAATTTATAAATTAAATCTGTGAAAGTTTCAATTCAAAAAAATTAGATATAGATTATTATTTGAACACCATTTTTGAAAATTTAGACATTAAAATGGCCAATTTGAGACAATTAATGTTGTTTTTCAATTCAAGACCCTTAAAAAATTAAATTTTCTAATAAAAAAATAAATATGCAATTATTTATAATATGTTTAGAAAAAATTTTACATTGATAATCAATTAGTTAGGTGAAAATATTAATACAGTCTATAAAAACTATATAGATAATTAGTCTTTTCATTTTAAATTTATGGAAATATGTTAAGATTTTCTTAATTTAGTTGCTCGTGTTTTACATGACAAATCAGTTTAACAAAAATTAAAACAAGTATGAGAAAAAAACTTTTATGGAGCTTACTTGCATCTTGCCTATTTTTTGGTAATGCAATGGCCCAAAATTCTACCGTGAATGGTAGAGTAACTGATGATAAGGGAGATCCAATTGTTGGAGCTACTATTCAGGTTAAAGGAACAAATGTGGGAACTACATCAGATAATGATGGTGTTTTCAAAATTAAAGCTGCAAATGGTGCTACTTTAACAATACAGGCACTTGGTTTTGAAACCAAAACAGTGGCTGCTACTAATAACCTAGTTGTTAAACTAGTTACTGATGTGAAAGCATTAAGTGAAGTAGTTGTAACTGGTTTTGGTGGATCACTCATTAAAAAAGAATTAACTGGTAACATTGCACGTGTTCGTGGAAAGGATATCGAATATATGCCTACACCAAGTGTGGACGCTGCATTACAAGGTAAAGCTGCCGGTGTATTCGTAAATAGCCAATCTGGTAAATTAGGTCAAGCGGTAACAGTGAGAGTAAGAGGTAACTCTTCAATTTCTGCTTCTAGCCAACCTTTATATGTATTAGATGGTGTTCCTGTAACTGCTAATGACAATAGTTCTTATGGCGGTGATATGAACCCTTTAACAGACATTAACCCAAATGATATTGAATCAATCGAAGTTTTAAAAGACGCCTCTGCAGGTGCGATCTATGGATCTCGCGCTGCGAATGGGGTGGTTTTAATTACAACCAAAAGAGGTAAATCTGGTAAAGCGCAAATCTCTTTTAACATTCAATCAGGTTATTCTGAAGCAACTAAGCGTTTACCAATGTTGAATTCAACACAATATGCTGAGTTGATTTTGGAAGGTGCTAAATATAATGACGATGCAGATGGAACACCATATGATGATCCGTCTAGTTGGACGTCATATGTGAAGAATGATGTAATGGATTATTATAGCTATGGACAGTGGTCTAAAGATCCTTCTAAAACTTACGATTGGCAAGATCGTGTTTTCCAAAAAGGGCATTATCGTCAAGCTGATTTGCAAATTAGAGGTGGAAATGATAAGACTAAGTTTTTTAGCTCTATGCAACATTTAGAACAAGGCGGTACGATCATTGGTAATGAATTAACAAGAACAACAGGCCGTTTGAATGTGGATCAACAAGCTAACAACTGGTTAGATTTAGGAGTTTCTTTGAGCTTATCAAGAACTTATAATAAACGTTTACCTGATGATAACGCTTTTTCAAATCCATTACAAGCGGTGGCTTTGATGCCAATGACACCATTCATTGATCCAACAACTGGTTTAGATGCTGGTACACCTCCAGGTGATGTAAATATCCCTTTATACTATAACCCAGTATTATCTATAAAATATGGTTCTTTTGCTCAGGAAGTTTTCAGAACTTTTGGAAACACTTATCTAAAGGCGAAATTATTGCCAGGTTTGACATTCCAAACTGAATTCGGTTTAGATTATTTAAGTCAAAATGAAGAAAGTTATTTCAGATCAGAAACGATTAAAAACCAAACAAGAGCTACAAATGGTTTAGGTACAAATACAGGTGCATTTATTACAAATTATAATACCAATAGCTATTTCAATTATTCAAAAGTTGCTGGTAATCATAATTTCTCTGCAACGCTAGGTATGCAATACCAACAATCTCAGTCTAAATTTAATTTCACAGAAGGTACAGACTTCCCTTCTAATTCTTTCCAAAAGATTGCAAGTGCTGCGAACAAAACTGGAGGTAGTTCTTCTCAATCTGATTTCAGATTCTTGTCTTATTTCTTAAGATCTAATTATATTTTAAAAGAGAAGTACATCGTTTCTGCCAGCGGCCGTATCGATCAATCTTCAAGATTTGGTAAAGATTCAAGATCTGGTTTTTTCCCAGCAATTTCTGCTGGTTGGATTATGACTAATGAGTCTTTCTTGAAAAAATTTGAAGCATTAAGTTTCTTAAAGGCAAGAGCTTCTTATGGTATTGTGGGTAATGCCGAAATTGGCAACTTCCCTCAATTAGGCTTGTTCACTGGTGGTGCTGGTTATACTGGTACTGGTGGTCAACGTCCTTCGCAATTAGCGAATAGCAAATTACAATGGGAGACAACAGCTCAGTTTGATGCGGGATTTGATTTTGGCTTCTTTAATAATAGAATTACCGGTGAAATTGACTACTATGTGAAAAACACCACCGATTTATTATTAAATGTAAATATTCCTGCTACAACAGGTTTTAGTTCTGTTGTAAAAAATCTAGGAGCTTTAGAAAATAAAGGTTTTGAATTTGTGTTGAATACGCAAAACTTAGTAGGTGCATTTAAGTGGAACACAAGCTTTAATGTTGCCTTTAACCAAGGTAAGGTTACCGATATCCAAGGTCAAGTAATTGAAGGAGGAGTTAGTAGCATGAATAGAGTAGTCGAAGGTTATCCAATTGGCGTATTCTTCACGCCTGAATTTGCTGGTGTTGATCCAGCAAACGGAAACGCATTATTCTATAAAAATACAAAAAATGCAGACGGAAGCTTGGACAGAACAAAAACAAGCAACTACAACGAAGCGCAAAGAATTGTTGCAGGTGATCCAAATCCAGATGTGATTTTTGGTTTAACAAACAACTTCTCATACAAAGGATTTGATGCAACTATCTTCTTAAATGGTGTTGCTGGAAATCAAAATAATATTTATGGTATGGGACGCTATTCTTCTGCAAGTATGTTGTATGAAGATAATAACACATTAGATCAATTAGGTCGTTGGCAAAAACCAGGTGATATTACAAACATTCCTCAAGTAAGACTATATACTGTTAACGGCTCTCAAGCAAGTAGCAGGTACATTGTGGATGGTTCTTATATTCGTTTAAGAACTGTATCACTTGGATACACATTCAATTCGAAGCAGATGTCTAAATACAAAATTGATAAATTAAGAATCTATGTTTCTGGACAAAACTTAATGACTTTTACAAAGTATCCTTATTGGGATCCTGAGGTAAATGCGGATTCATTTGATTCTAATATTGCAAAAGGTAATGATTTTTATACACCGCCTCAGCCAAGAACTTTCTTACTTGGTGTAAACATTAGTTTCTAAACTTAATAACAATCAATTTTATGAAAATATTTAATTTAAATATCAAAGACTCAATTTTCGCTTTTATTGCTGTTGGTATGATTGCAATAGGATGTGAAAAAAAGCTTGATGTACAACCTTATCAATCTTTATCAGAAGATAAAGCTTTATTAACCGAGAGTGATGTTTCTGGTACTTTAGTAGGTGCTTATGATGCAGTTTCAAGTGCTGCAGCTTATGGCGGTGATATGATGATCTTGAATGATCTAATTGGAAACAAAACAAATATTTCTTTCAGAGGCACATTTCAAGCTTTGAATGAAGCATACAATACGCAGATGATCGCAACTAATTCATTTGCAGCTGCTACATGGTCTGCTGCTTACAATACGATTAACGTAACAAACAATGTCTTAGAAAATGTTAGTAAAGTGACTTCATCAGTTGCTAGAAAAAATTCAATTGAAGGCCAAGCCTTATTTTTAAGAGCTTCTATGTACTTTGAATTATTAAAATTGTATGCAAAGCCATTTGGTGATGGGGATTATGCTACTAATTTGGGCGTTCCTTTAGTTTTGACAGCAACCAGAGCTCCAATTACTGATGCCGATTACAAACCAAGAGCAACAGTTAAGGCTGTTTATGATCAAGTAATTGAAGACTTAATAAAAGCAGAATCATTGATGCCTTCTACAAATACTAAATTTGCTACAAAGTGGGCTGCTGCTGCACAATTATCTAGAGTATATTTAATGTTAGGTAACTATACTGAAGCTGCTGCTGCTGCAAATAGAGTGATTGCTGGTAGTGGTAAAACAATTACACCTGAATTTAGAAATAATTGGTTTACATATATCAATTTTGGTGGTGTGACACCAAATGAATATATCTTCTACATCAAAGTAACAAACCAAGATGGAGCCAATTCATTCAATACCTATTATGGTGCACCATTGGGTGCTTTCCCAGGTTCCGCAGGTCGTCGTGACATGAGAATTCAAAATGCACATTTGAATATATATGAAACCGGTGACATAAGAAGAGCTTTCTTTACAGGAACATCAAGTGCTAGCAGATATACATTAAAGCATCTAGATCGTTTTGGTGATGTGCCTGTTATTCGTTTAGCAGAAATGTATTTAACAAGAGCAGAAGCTAATTTCAGACAAGGCACAACTGTTGGTGCTACCCCATTGGCTGATGTGAACTTAATTAGAAGAAGAGCTGGACTTCCAGATTTGACAACTGTTGATCTTGCAGCGATTTTAAAAGAGAGAGCATCCGAATTAGCTTTTGAAGGTAATAATTTATTTGAATCTCAAAGATTGAAGAAGTCTATTGCTACTACAGCTTGGAATTCTCCAACCTTAATCATGCCTATCCCTCAAAGAGAGATGGATGTAAATAAAAAATTAGTACAAAACTCAGGTTATTAATTCTAACTGAATGATTTAACTAAGTTTAACTACTTAAAAAATGCCCTCATGAAGTTCAACTTCTGGGGGCATTTTTATTTCAAGTCCATTTTTGTTTTTGAAGTTCTTTTCCTATCTTAACACTATGCAGGAAACAAAAAAACAATTGGGATTGTGGACGAGTACTTCATTGGTCGTTGGCAATATGATTGGTGCAGGTGTATTTATGATGCCTGCTACTTTGTCCAGCTTTGGAGGCATTAGTTTAATTGGTTGGGTTTGTGCTGCGATTGGGGCATTTTTAATTGCAAAAGTATTTGCGCATTTATCTAAATTATTGCCCGCTGCTGACGGCGGACCCTATGCGTATTCACAAAAAGGATTAGGTGATTTTGCCGGCTTTCTAGTAGCCTGGGGTTATTTGGTTTCTGTATGGTGCACCAATGCCGCTATTACGGTTTCCTTTATCAGCGCAATGAGTACTTTTATTCCCAGTTTGGCAACCAATTCCATTTTAGCAGTGGCTACAGGACTAGGAACCATTTGGTTTTTATCTTGGATTAATTCCTTAGGTATTTTAACCTCAGGTATCCTTCAATTAGTCACTACCATTTTAAAAATTGTCCCCATTGTTTTAATTGGGGTTGTTGGATTATTTTATATTCAATGGAATAATTTTTTACCTTTTAATTCCAGCGGAACTTCCTCCATTGCTGCTATTACAGCAACAACCACTTTAACGTTTTTCGCTTTCCTTGGCATTGAATGTGCAACCATTCCTTCGGGCAGTGTGGCAAATTCTGCAGCTACTGTTGCCAAAGCTACTACTTTGGGCACCCTCATTGCAACGGTTGTATATATTTTAAGTACGGTAAGCATTATGGGGATGATCCCAGCTGCTGCTCTAAAACAAAGTGTCACTCCCTTTGCTGATGCAGCGGTTATTATTTGGGGAGCGAGTGCAAAATATTGGGTAAGTGCAGGGGTAGCTATATCCGCATTTGGTGCCCTCAACGGGTACATTTTAATCCAAGGACAAATGCCTTATGCCATTGCCAAAGACAAGTTATTTCCCGCTATTTTTACGCGTAAAAATAACAAAGGTGTTCCTGTATTTGGGATTGTGATTTCTAGCATTTTTGTTTCTGTATTTATGGCCATGAATTATACCAAAGGATTAGTGGCTCAGTTTCAGTTTTTAATTTTATTGACAACTTCAACTATTTTAATTCCTTATATATTTTGCACTGCTTCCTATTTATTATTAAGATTAAAGGGATCATTGCCTTCCAACGCAGTATTTAACGGTGCAATATTATTAGCAAGTTTGGCATTTGTTTTTTGCATGTGGATCACTATAGGCTTAGGATATGAAACCGTATTCTGGGGCTTTGTACTTACCATGTCCTCGGTGCCAATTTATGTTTTTGCGGTTTGGAAAAGAGATCAAAAAACCAATAAGGATAATCAACTACTTTAGATTTTTGTATTTTAACAGCCGATATATTTTAAACACAACTACGAATCAATAATACTAAGTAATATAATCCACCATGAGCGCACATTCTGAATCAGGAAAATTAAAATCGGTTTTTATCAAAAAAGCAGCTGCTGCATTTATTGATGAGGCACATGTTTCAAAACATTGGGAAGCCCTTAATTATTTGGGTAAACCTGTTATTGAAAAAGCATTGGAAGAGTATGAGGCATTTGAAAAAATTTTAAAAGACAATGGGGCAGAAGTTTTGTATTTTCCTCAGGAGGATAGTGTAAATATGGATTCAATTTATTGTAGAGATGCAGCTATTGCCACCAGTAAAGGAATGATTATTTGCAATATGGGCAAAGCAGGTCGAGTGAATGAACCAGTTGTTCAACAACACGCTTTTGAAGCCAATGGCATTCCTGTACTAGGGATGATCACTGCACCAGGTACTTTAGAAGGAGGTGATGTAGCCTGGCTAGATGAGAAAACATTGGCAGTGGGCCATACCTATCGAACCAATGAAGAAGGAATAAGGCAATTAACTGCATTCGTTTCACCATTAGGCGTAACAGTTATATCCGTGCCTATGCCCCATTACAAAGGGCCTTCGGACGTGTTTCATTTAATGTCGGTATTGAGTCCAGTAGATAGTAATTTAGCAGTGGTGTATTCTCCCTTAATTCCAATTGTATTTAGAAACGAATTAATTGCACGTGGTTATGAATTAGTAGAAGTGCCTGATGCGGAGTTTGATAGCATGGGGTGCAATGTTTTAGCATTATCACCGCGAGTATGTTTAATGGTAAAGGGTAATCCAATCACCAAAGACAGGTTAGAAAAAGCAGGTTGTAAAGTAATTGAATATGAAGGCGAAGAAATTAGCGTTAAAGGAGGAGGAGGACCTACTTGTTTAACAAGACCGCTTATGCGTGATTAAAATTTAAAATAGTTATCGCCACTTTTAATTAAGCATTCCAATCCCATAGGACGATATCCCAGCCAGTTCCTGCTTGTTCAATGACACCAATAGTTTCAAATCCAATTTTCTGGTGCATTTTAATGGATCTTTTATTGGCTTGAGAAATATCCGTTACTAAATAAGTGTATTCTTTTGCATGAAGTTGTTTATAATAATCATACATAGCAGGTACCCAGCCCTGTCCTCTATGACTTTTAGCAACACAAACCTGACCCACTAAAATATAGGGAACTTCATTTAGCAATACTCCCTTATACATGGTTTTGTTTAGGGTATTCAATAAATGATCTACTTCGGGATGTTCGCCGTACACCGCTTTATTGGTAACAATCGTATAACCCACCACTTCATCTTCTTCCTTAACAATAATAGATGGGTGTATTGCATGCATTTTTTGTAGCAAGGATAATTCATACTCTGAAGTAACAAATCCTTCTTTCATTGCTTCCTCCTCGCCAATGAGTCGTCTTAAATTATTTGTTTGTAATTGTTTTAACCCAATTATTTCCTGGGTTGTTTCTACTAGTTTTAAAATAGCCATAAAATGATTTATAAATTTATTAAACGTTTCAAATAATGGTATAATTTGAATTTGGCTCCTTGTTGTAACTGAGCACTATATATTCCATTAGCACCTGATGCAAAATAAGCTACCCCAGTTGCGATAACTATAAATACTCCAGCATTTATTCCAAATAGTTCAATCCCAAGCACGATAGAAGCGATAACACAATGAGTTGCTCCTGCAAATACCGCTACCAAACCCATGCCAGCTAATAAAGCCATTGGCAATGGAATAAACCAAATTAAAATATTACCCAGTGTAGCACCAATATAAAACAAGGGAGTTACTTCCCCTCCTTTAAATCCTGCACTTAAAGTAAATGTGGTAAGAAGTAGCTTAATGAAAAAATCATACTTCCCTATTGGATGATTAAATGATTCAATTATAGTAGGGATACCAAGGCCAATATGCTTAGTGTTGCCCAACAAACCAATGGCGACTAATAAAATAATTCCGCCAATGAATGGCCTAAAAGGAGGGTATTTAATTTTTTTAAATAACCATGACCAAATAAAATTCATTTGAGTGAACAATAATGCAGCTAACCCAAAAATGAACCCTGCTAATAAGGTTGCACTAATACTTGTAGTAGTGATACTAGGAATTTCACTAATAATATAAATAGTATGTTGTATGCCTAGCGTCAAACAAGTAAAGTGAGCAATATAAGCTGCAGCAAAACTTGGAAGTATATCCGCTAGCTTAACATTTTTGAAAAGCATAATTTCTAAAGCAAATAGCGCTCCTGCTAATGGAGTGCCAAAAACGGCAGCAAATCCCGCACTTATTCCAATTATGATGATTGTTTTGCGCTCCTCTTTATTACATTTAAACAGTTTGGTAAATTGATCAGCGATAGCGCCTCCCATTTGAACTGCGGTGCCTTCTCGGCCAGCTGAACCTCCCGCCAAATGTGTTAAAATGGTGCCTATATATACTAAAGGTGCCATTCTAAATGGGATGGTCGCTTGAGGCGAATGGTATTGTTCAATTAGTAAATTATTTCCTTTCTTAGCTTCCCCGCCATAATAATGATATAATGCTCCTATGGCAAATCCAATAATCGGCAAGCCATATATAAACCATTTATGTGCTTCCCTAAAATTAGTGATCTCCCCCAAACTGTATAAAAAAAATGCAGTAGCTGCACCAGTCAATATGCCAATTATTAAACAAAGTATTATCCACTTCAAAAAGCCATTCTTAAAGGCATTGATCTGTCGCATACTTTATGACTGATTCTTTTTTCTTTTCACAATCATGATAATCGCAATGAATACCCAAATAGTATTGACTACCATGCTTGGATAAGCCTGGTGAAAATAGGTATTGATTACAAAAAACAATCCTCCAATTATATTGGCCCAAACATACCATTTGCTTTCGGTAGATACTTTACCTGTGATATTTAAGGCATAGGATCCTACAATTAATACTGAGGCAATCCAGCCCAGCGATTCAATGAGTAAATTCATTATATAAAATTACAGTAAAACTGCTTAAAATGCTTGGTTTTGTAGAATAGGCTGCACCTAGTAAATGTCTAGGAATTAATAAAAAAATTAACTATATTTATTAACACAACACTATTACAATATATTTAAAATGGCGCGCAAATATGAAAAACTCATACGAAAAATTACTTGAGAATAATAAAAAATGGGTAGCGGATCAATTAGCACTAAACCCTAATTTTTTTAATGAATTGGCCGATAAGCAAAATCCAGCGTATTTATGGATAGGTTGTTCGGATAGTCGCGTCCCTGCAAATCAAATTACAGGAACAAATCCAGGGGAAGTATTCGTGCATCGTAATATTGCCAATATGGTGGTACACAGTGATATGAATATGCTTAGTGTATTGTCTTATGCAGTGGAGGTTTTACAGGTAAAACATATTATCGTTTGTGGTCATTATGGTTGTGGTGGAGTCATCGCTGCAATGAATAATAAACAATTAGGTTTAATTGATAATTGGTTACGCCATATCAAGGATGTTTATCGTTATCATCATGTTGAGCTGGATGCCATTGCTGATAAAGATCAAAGAGCAAGAAGATTTGTGGAACTAAATGTAATGGAACAAGTACATGATTTAGGAAAAACTTCCATTGTTCAAAATGCATGGAAAAGGGGGCAAAACCTACACTTGCATGGCTGGGCTTATGACGTAAAAGACGGACTCATTAATGACTTAGGGGTGAACTTTACCAATACAGACGACCTGCATAATGTTTATCATTTAGATTAGTAGCAAATGCATACTTTGGTAGATAACGTCACTAGTCCTGAAAATATGGCCTACTGAATAG
>JACCDH011042232.1_pt1 | contig 12261 bp, 7 predicted proteins | sample 7442481 | NCBI WGS metagenome assembly JACCDH01 (sample SAMN15323433, study PRJNA562643) | freshwater metagenome | isolation source: river surface water | place: USA:Blue River Watershed | collected 2017-08-15
CATTGCTTTCATCTACCAATACATTGTTTGTGATATTATCGGGTACCACGGCACTATTGGAATTTGAATCGTGCGCGTGATACTTTATGATATTGCATCCCATGCAATTGAAGTAATCCGAAAAAGGACTAGCCGAAGTTGAGGCATTCGCAAACAAGTTTCCAGCTAAATCGGAGCTTGAGGTAATTTGCGGATAAGTCTGATGGCCTTGATCAATTGCAATTTCCGCAAATGTTTGACCTAAATTGGGTACAACAGAGTTGCTCCATGTTACATTGCTGTATTGTCCGCACAAAAGCTGTAAGCCACCAAGTACAGGAGAGTTTTCCGCTTGATCCCCTTCTGCAATAATGCCATACTTTAAATGGTCGAAATCGTTCAAGTAAATTTCGTTGGCATTTTCTGGACTGTCTTTCACGTATACACCCACTGAATTGTATTGCGCATTTGCCTGACCTTCAAAGACATTTCGAGAAACATTGTAGTGGTTGCATTTTCCTAAAAACACACCTGCACATTGTTCAATCAAATGTAAATCGGGTATTTTAAATTTATTTCTATAAATAGTTGTGGCATTTTGTGCGCCCACCCAAATGCCGTATTGGTTGTCTTGAAATACCGAGTTGCGAATAACAGGATTTTGAATGCCTCCATCGCCAGATAAACGAATGCCGTATTTAAAATTACGAAACAGGGTAGGGTTGGTGTAGTCGCTGCTCGTTGTGTATAAGGTTTGGGCCGTTATGTCAGAAGGGTTTCCTTCATTAAAGGCATTAATAGGACAATTGCATGTACTGCTTACTATAGGACTGGATGCCAAAGAATAAATTCCACTTCCAGCAGTGCTCTGAGAATAAGGCGACGTCTGTGCAATTTCAAATTCATTGTTCGTGAAATGTACGCCATCAACTTCAAATAGAGAAACACGGCAGTTTAAACTAGAAATCCCCGCAAGGTACTCATCAACCAAAAAGCGACACCCTGAAAATTTTGAAACGTTGTTGTACTCAATTGCCTGACTGTTGTTGTTGTGAATATTGTTATAGGATAGAAACTCCACATCCTTAATGTTATTTAGAAACATAGAATTTTCGGCTTTTATTATGCCACCGGTTGAACTCCAATTGTAATCCCAATTTTCATCGCCAATTACGACCTCAGCGGTTCGAATTCCGCATTTCGCATGATTGATTCGTGCATTATTCTTCAGTTCTACCACCCCTTGATTGGTGACTGTTTGGCTTAAATTCGACTGTCCACGCACTTCAACGCCTTCCCAAAACGCATTGGAGCAACCGTTGGTTAAAGTGCCGCCGTTCACAACTAATTTCCCTCCAGGCTCCACGATTAATCTCGCATTTTCAACGAGGGAAAGCGTAGAGGTTACAGTAAAAACAACTCCTGGCTCCACAACAATGGAATGGTTGGCCAACGTTGGAATCGAAATTTGTGAATCTTCTGTAATATGTAAATCGGACATTGGTTCGCAAGACATGGCAGATTTCCAATAGCCTCGTCCGAAAGTAGAAATGTAAATTTCATTGTGAAAAACATCGAATTCGATATCAGTAATCACACAATTCGGTAAATCTTGATTCACATTGCTCCATTGTGGCTGAGGCTGAGTAAGGTCACAATAGAATAAGCCGATATCTGTAGCGGCCAATAGATCTTTTCCCAAAGTAGGGGCAAATTGTAAATCGTTAATCGGTAAACGCGGCAAACCCGATGATAAATTGGTTACAATCGCGTTTTCTATCATGTCCTGATCATTTAAACTAAGATTTAAATTCAACTCGAAAAATCGTTTGATTGTATTCACCGATGCGTCCTCGGTGCCGTTAAGACCAATGTATATTTTACCAGGATTTTGAGGATCAATTTCTAGTGCATTAATTCCATAAAATTGAAGAAAGGAATTAACTTCTGGCGCACTGTTAAAAGCTGTTGTAATGTCTAGCCATGTTAAACCAGCGTCACGTGTGAGGTATAGTTTTTTTTCTGCTGCCCCGGACCAGTAAGCCCCTTCGTTCGCTACGACCATGACATTCGGATTCGATTTCGACACCTTTAATGCCCTTATGGGTGAAGAGGCTAACGAATCAACTACCAATTCTGAAAAAATTGGACTCGGTGTAAATTTTAGCTTGCCTACTTTGCCTATGCCACCGACAAAAGCATAGTTGGGATCTTGCCAATTGCGGTCGAATGGCGCGTTCCAGCGTGCTTTAAAGGAACTCAAAGGGCCTGAGCTATTTGTTGGCGGGAAAGTGCTGCTGGAATTTAAATTTACGTGATAAAGATTCAAACCGTTAAACATTTCGGGCTCACCTTGATATTTCGTGAAAAAATAATCTGGATTGGATTCGTAGTGCAAAATCCCGTCATATCTGTCGCCACCTAAACCTTGGTAGAAAGAACTATTCTTGAAATAAACTACTGAATTGTCTTGAGAGCCCCCTGCAAGAAAAGGTATGTTTGGCTGATAAATGTCGAAACCATAAATTTGTGTAACACCTAAACCAGTGCCATTGAAGTTTATTGCTGAAAAGCTGGTGCTTGAATTGATAACTTTCGAAACGCCTCCGTCTTCACAGACAAAAACCAAATCACCTTGTGAGGGCCCACTTGTGAAAACCGCCAGGTCTCTGATGTCTAAATGAATTGAAAATCCAGTAGTATTAGATACAGCATTAGTCAAATTCGTCAAAATGTTGTATTTGCGAAAAGTAAGCCCCCCTACGTAAAGAGTATTAGCCTCGCTTGGAGAACATTCAAATTCTAGTTTCCATTGACTTACTCCAACTTCGAGATTTATGTTTGAAAGTAAATTCCAGGTGTTCCCTTCTTTTTTATGGATTTTAGTTAGCACACTCCCGAATTTCTTTTCTAGAGAATAAAAGACTCCTTCGTTGAATACAGAAAAACTAACGTTTGTAATTTCGCTAACTGAGCTATTTGAAGGACTTGAATCAGCCAGTTGCGAGACAAAATTCCAGTTGACTGTATTAGAATTGGCCGCATGGGCATTGGAACTGTGCCAAACTTCGGCCGGATGATATTTATAAAGATTCAAACCATTATTGCTGGGCAAAGAGTAAGATTGCTGACCCGCGGAACAAATAATCACTTCGTTCCAATTGTTTAAGTTCACATCTAAGTCTACCAAAATCTTTTTCTTGTAGGCACACGATTGGGTTAAGTGAGAAGTTAGCGCAGTTTGGGTAGATGTGTTCACTGCCTGATCGAGGTCATCTGCGATGGTAAGGGCGTTCACCCCAAAAATTATTTGGTATGTATTCCAAGCATCATTCGTTCTAAAAACTTGAAAGTTTGAAATGGCATATTGTTGATTTGAGTTATTGGGGTTTATTTCAATTTTCCAGATGTTGTCGTTCCAAACCTGAGCGCCGAAATTAAATCCAGTCGGCGACCATGTGTTGCCTGCATCCACACTCTTATAGATCCCTAAACCGTAATAGGCAATGTCATGTATATTCTCCATGCCAGAATTTAATCCAATTGAAGCGTAAATGATATTGTCATTGGTAGGATCTACAACTATGTCTTGACAACCTACCGCCATAGGGATTTGATCATCTGTAACATTAGACCAATTTGCACCCGAATCTGTGGTTTTCCAAATACCCGAAGTAGGTGATCCCGCATAGCAAATTATCCCTGGGTTAGAAGAAGTCGTCGCAAAACAATCGATCCGGCCTTGGTGATGTGTATAACTACTAGTTAAATTCGTTGGTCCAATAAATTCCCAATCGAAATTGGTGTTTAACGAGCGGTAGGGGTGTACGCTTTCACTTTCTTCTTTCAAGACCTTGAAATATTGCACAGGATCTAAACCATGATTCGTATGCATACGATCAAACATGTATTCATATGATTTTCCAGCCTGTCCACTTTCACTTTCTCCAGTTTCACCTTCTTGTTCCGACGACGAATAATCGTGAATGTGTTTGCCGTAATTCAAGTAGTAATTTGTAAAGTCGAGTTGCTGCGCTTGTGCGTGCATTGCCATGCAAACAATAACGAATATGGGCAGAATACGTTTCATTAGAAGAAATTTTTGGTTTAGATGTAATTGTGAAAACAATAAAGCGAAGTACGTTCAACGCTATTCGGTGGTCAATACGCATTGCCGCGTAGATTTTTTGTGAGACTAAAAGCTCACTCGCGTCAATTCCAATACGTATTTCTACGTATGTTTTTTAGAGAGCGTTTTTGTGGATTGTATTTTTAAGCGAATAATAAACAGAGGATTAGATAGTAGATAAAGTCCTTTATTCTTTGAAATAACTTTTCGACTATTTGATTTTGGTGAAAAGGTCTTCGCTATTTTAGCAACAAACCATACAGAACAATATTATGACATTCTCACCTAACGAAGGAGCAATTATTACCTTAGCCGAAGGGGCAAAAATGACAGCTAATTATCGAGCGACTATTAGTGCTGGAGATACCCTGGCGCACGCCGTTGGAAAAAATCTGATTACTTCAGTTTTAAACCAATCGGGGTGTGTGGGGATTCGATTTTATTACGCAATAAATGGCACTGGTGAAAAACAATTGGTAGCCGTAGGGGTAGATGCCCATGGCGATGATATTACACAAGGTCTAATACTTGATCAAATGAATAATTGTCCACCCTACTGTCCGAAATCAAATGTGTTAAATACCGATATTTAATGCAGATAATAATCCTGGTTGCTTTTTTTCATCTTTTTCCCGTATTTATATTTTTTATGTCGGGCAAATCAGCAAAAATTGGCAGCCCGAATTTGTTAATATTAGGATTGCTATTCATTTCCTTCTTATCTGATTTAATTGGATTGCGATTTGCATCGTTAGGTTTCAATACCAGTTTGATTTCCAATTGGTATTTAATTATTTCGAGGATTCTTGAAACAGCTATTCTCGTATTTCCATTTTCGTTGACGAAATCCAAAAGATCATTTTTAATTATTGCGATTGTATCACTGACCTTTTTTCATATTGGTTTTTGTTTGTTTTTTGGTTTTTCCAGACAAAACGATTATTTGAATATTATCTCAAGTGTATTTATTTGCATGCTTTCCTTTATTTCGGTTTTTCATATCTTCAGGAAAACACACTCGAACATTTTCGAATTAGAAACATCAATGATTCCAGCTTTGGCAATTTTAATATATACCTCGGCGATGTTTATACCTCAAATGATAGTTAACATCGATGATGTACTTTAGTTTCCATGGTTGTTTGAGCAAATTCGCTTTTGGGTAGCTTTTGGAAGCAATATTATTCGCGATTCGCTCTTCGCATTCTTCTTTTTTCAAGCTAAGCAAATGAATTATGATACAGGTAAATGAGATTTACGTCTTTGCTTCGATCTTTTCATTTTTCATAAGTATTCTGCTGGTTGCTGCAATTTGGAAAATTGCTAAATTGTATGTGTCGAAAATTAAGATGCAAAAGGAATTTCAAGAGAAAATGCAAAGAGCCATTGTGGAAGCGCAAGAGAAAGAGAGGGAAGAACTTTCGAATAATTTACACGACGATTTTGGTCCGCAATTGGGAATAATACTGAATCAAATTCAGCCGATTAGAAATGAACATGATTCTTATACCTTTACTCGCGAACAATTAGAACAAATAGCCGAGAAGGTGTATGATCTATCGGCCGATATTCGAAACTATTCCAGCCTCATTTTTCCTTCGCAAATTAAGAAATTAGGATTGCTGAAATCTATAGAAAGTAATTTCAGGGATTTGGCTTCTGAAAAGTTGCAAGTTGATTTCCATTCGGAAATTGAAGATAAAATGTCATATCCCTTGCTCGATGAATTGAGTGTCTTTCGTGCAGTAAGCGAAGCTATGAATAACATTGTGAATCATTCGTGTCCAGGGAAAATGGAATGCATGATTCAAATTGAAAACAAGAAATTAAGCATCAGCCTTACGCACGACGGTTCTCATTTTTCTCAGGACGAGTTTATGGAAGAAGCTCGCAAGGGGCAAGGGAAGGGATGCAGTTCCATGTTGAATCGCATACTTATAGTAGGTGGTGTTATTACTATTGAACATGTCTTCAATAAACTCACGTGTATTAACTTTTTAATTCCGTTGCCCAAAAATGATTCATCCCATTAAAGTTGCTATAGTAGACGATCACACCATTGTTCGCGAAGGCTTGCGTAATATGCTTAACGACGATCGTCAGGAACGATTTGAAGTGATTGGTGTTTTCGGAAATGGATCAGACTTTCTGAACTATTTGAAAAAAAATCCGTGCGATGTCGCAATTATGGATATTCAAATGCCGGTGAAAGGTGGAGAGAGTACGTTGGAAGTATTGAAGCAAAAGTATCCGAATATATCGTCCATTGTTCTGAGTATGAACACTCGGAATTACATGATAGAGCTAATGGTGAAACTTGGAATTTATGCTTACTTGCCTAAAGAGGCGAGTGTCATTGAAATCAAGAACGCAGTCGATTCAGCTTATAAGAAGAAGATGGTATTTAATAAACTTCTAACGGAACAGAAGTACAAGCAGTTTATCTCAGGGAAGAAAACGACTTTTGTTCTTACGCTTCGTGAGCAATATGTAACCAGTTTGATTGCACAGGGTCTCACATCAGAGGAAATCGCAATTAAGGCCAACATAAGCAAGAGTACAGTTACCAAGCATCGAGAAAACATAAATAGGAAAACGCAATGTAAGAACCAAGCAGAGTTGGTCAATTTCGCTGTTCAGCATAACATTCTAGAGCTTTTTCCGAGGTAGGGGGGGTGGGGTAGAAAAGTACGCAGAATTGCTTATTGATAAAGACACGGTGAGCATGTTTCTTTGTCAGAAAAAAATGAAAAAACAACTTCTCGCTTTTCTGTTTATTTGTAATGCCTTAATTCAGGTCTCAGCTCAGGACAATCCTTACGCTATAATTCGAAAACCACATAATTCAGATGGTTATTTACTTATGTCAAACAATCTTTCTTTGAGTAACAATTATATAGTTCGAATATTTGAGAGCATAATAAGTACAGCAGGCAACGACACTCTAATATCGAAAGAAAAATATACATTGCTTGGCAAAAGTTACTTGAAATTTCCGCAATCGTATTTAGATAAGTCGGGCGCACACAGTTATTTTTTTCAAATAAGTGGATACAATAATGAGGGGACACTCATGTATTCGTCTGATTTCATACCTTGCACCGGTGGTGAAACCACTTGGCTCGAAACCGATAGATACACTTGTAATGGATCTGATTATGCGTACAGTATTGTACAGAGCTCACCCAATAACGCACCGAATTACAAATATTCGTTGGAAGAAGCTTTTCAGTATATGTCAGCAGAAGACAACACTGCTGTGCCACTTTATGAGTATATGTACTTCTCCGATTTCAATGCTATTCTATACAATACACCTAATGTACCAGCCTATGCCCAATATCACGGGTTTGGTTATGAAAACGGAGACGGATCACTTGCTCCAACAGCCTCCTCTGTTTTAGGTAATCACACTTATATTTTCGCAAATCAAGGAGAGACGTTACCCTATGATATTTACAACAGTCAAAACGAACAATTATTTACCAGTGTCGATGCTATAGTTGCAATTCAAAAAGGAATGGGTGATTGGTGCTGTGGTCCTTTATTGATTACAAATGCAACGACCAATAATTGGTCAAATTTTCTAGCGACGTCAATAGTTTCATTGACAGGTTTGTTTAACATTTCTTCAAATATTGATATAGAGATTGATGGCGAAAGAGTTTATCCGGATTTAACTTGTAACGGAGATTTATCAGTAGGTAATTTAGTAAGTGAGCCCACTGGCGAACCTCAAAATCTTGATTGTATAGAATTGTTGGATGCAGTTGACACCTGGAGTAATAATCTTCATGATTATTTGAATTGTATTGGAATGGGAGATTTTAATTTCCGTGCCATATCATTTTCGAATTGGTCAGATGGCTATGGGGTTGCGGTTGGAGAATTTGATTTCAACCAACTTATTGATTCCGTAGGTGATTTTCATCCTAATACAGTTTCTTTAATTCCAGGACTTTATATGATCACAATAAAAGATCGCGGAATTATTAAAAATCTGAAATTTACAGAGGTTTCTGATAGCTTAGATATTTCGATTCCTATTTCGGCATTAGTTGACATTAATTTATTCGCGAATCCCATCGTTGATGGTAATTATAAAATCGCGTTTAACTCTGCCATCAATACGAAACTTACCTATGAAGTTTTCGATTTAAACTCGAATCTTGTCAGTGTTGAGGCGGTTTATCTGAACTCGCTTTCAGAAGGCATCTTGAATTTCACTCTGCCAACAATGCATCAAAATAAGGATCTTATTCATTCTTTCACTTTTAGTGATGGCAGTGTTTATCAAATCCATTCTGGACACTAAAAAATGATATGAAAAAAGTACTTTTCATTTTCGGTATGCTGTTATTTGTGGTAAATGCATTCAGCCAACCGAACCATCTTGCATATTCTTCATTTGTCACATCAGACACTTCGACCATTATTTCAAAAATATCATGTGTTGATAGCTATGGAAATGTTTATGTGGCTGGACATATTTACAGTGCTTGTTTACCTACAAATGAAGACTCATACGATACCACGGTTTCCGCAACTATTTTTGGTGGACAAGATATATTTTTAATGCAAATTAAACCCAATCATGAAATAGGTTGGTGCACCTACTTCGGCGATACCGGTTGGGAAGAAATTAATTCGATTACTTGTGAAAATGACACCTTATATCTCACCATGTTCACTGCGTCGCATGAAAACATTGTAACACAAAACGCGTTGTATCCAAATTCTCCACCTCCTGTCCCTGACACGCAAACCGTATTTCCATTTATTACTACTTGGAGTATCTATGGTGAATTAATTTATTCTTCCTATTTACAAAATAGTCTGAGATGCCAACAAACGTCAGATCGTTTTTTTTTCAAAAACGGCCGCTACTACATTACGGCTCGACATCAATGGCATTACCCAAGTTATTTCAGCGGCGAAATGACAGCGGGGCTAGGAGATGGTTACTTCGCAATTTTCGATGAATATGGGAATTTCATTTACGACCGTTTCTTGGGAGGGAATAAAACCGAAGTTCTTCAAGATCTTGTCGTGGATGACAACTACATCTATTGCGCATTAAGGGCTTATAGCGATACGTCAAGTATTTATCCTCCCGACTACCTTCCTTCATCCAATTCAAATGTGGTATTTGTAAAAATAGATCAAACCACAAAAAATATTGAGTGGACATATGCCAAGAATAAACCAACAGGGAATTCCTTAGAGCAAGATATTTTCGTGGATTCAAATGGTAAGATTTATATTTTTCTCAGTGATTGCCCTATTGATTTCACTCCGCTTTATGGACAAGGGGGTATTCAAAGTCCTGAGATAACAGGAAATTTCCTTATCGAGTTAGATCCAAATGGAACACCTGTCTGGTCGAGTTACTTGCCAACAGACATGTATTATGTGGAAATGCTTGAGGTAGATTATAACGTAACATTGCTTTTATACTCGTATATCAACGCCTCGCCCAATTCCCCACAAACTGTCGACAATTGGGGTAATGAAACTGGGCCCAACCAAGGATATTACATACTCTTAACGCCAGAGCACAACATAGCATTCGCGAGTTATTTGGGAGGACAAGATGACTACGAACCTCTCACTTCTTGTCTGTTCAACAACAAGCTCTACGCAATTACTTCGACCAATTCAAGTGATTTGATTATCACCAATGAACTATCTCCCGCGTCGCCAGACCCTTCAAGTGGTAAATCTATATTCATGCACATTTTTGACGATGCAGTTAACATTGAAGAAACAGCAGATCACCAAAACGCACTGACCGTTTTCCCCAGCCCAACAAGCGGAAGCTTGAGCATTCAACTTCCAAATACAGACACTTGGATCATTCATGTTTTCAATTCAAACGGACAGTTGGTTTCAACGGAAAATATTAACCAATCGAATTTCATTCAATTGAATATTCAAAACATGAATACTGGTTTGTATACTGTTCAAGCTATGAATAGTGCGGGAAGAGTTTATTCGCAGATGGTGGTGAAGGAGTAGGAACTGCGTTATTGGAAAATCGGAGATTTTATTCCTACTTCGTAATTGGAACTTCGTTTTTATCGGTTGCTGTTTGCGGCTTAGGGATTCGCTTATGCGTTGTCCTAATAACCGAGGTTGGTTTGTGCGCGAACTGTTCTGTCTACCAAAAAACGCATTTTTTAATAAAGGACAAGACTTGAATTAAATTCTCGGTTGCCACTTGTGTGCATTTCCTTTTGTTTGAGATTATTTTTTTAAGTCCTTTACCATTTCGACAACACTATTTAAAGCTTCTAATATCGGCCCCTTATCTCCATGATTTTTGCTCTCCAGGGTGTCGCTTGGATTGTAAGAAACAGTTTGCACAACAATTGAAAGAATCCGTTCATTGAGTTTTTGTCCCAATTCGGAATCTCCTAATCCCTCTATTTCTTGTTTCAAACCATAATAAATTTTTGCAACGTCCTCTTTAAACGCATATTCTTGTTGGAGTCTTACGTTTTGACTTCTTTGTCTACTAGCATAAATGGCTAGCCATATTGCTCCACCTAAGAAAGGTAAATTACCTAATGTGTATTTCCACATTTCAGAAAGGTCGTATTTTGAACTTACAAACGCAATAATGGACAAAGTCATCATTGAAGCAATTGACATAATAAATGTGAAAACCCATAGAATATTCGAAAGGTTGAAAGATTCTTTGTGTTTATTAAAAGCTTCTGCCAGAGCTACTGTACTTGCACCCTTAAGTAATCCTTCAATCTTTTCAAAAAGTTGTACTTGTCTTTCTTGATTTGAACTATATAACGTGTCAAGATTTTTTACACATTCTTCAACTTTTTGTTTTACGCCAAGTGTCTGAGTGCCATCTTCATTTTTAACACCTAACAAATTGTTATAAAAGCCAAGTATGTCGTTTTGAATTCCGATAATTTCACTCTTTCTTTTTTCAAAACTCTCCTTAAATTCTTTAATTGAATCGTTGAGCGTTTCTCCATTTGGACCTTCTTCGAAGATAGCTGCATGGATGGTTTGAATGCTTTCTTTTATCCTTTCTAATTCCGATTCAGTCGTTCTAAATTTATCAATTAAGGATGGCTCACCTTCTTTGCCAGCTATTAAACTTGTTTTCAATTTATCAATGGAATTCAACGCATTTTCAGCTTCTTCCTTAAATTGATTGACAATTCGTTGCAAATATGCCTTATGTCCTTTTTTGAGTTCTTTTTCTTCGTCTTCCATTTTCAAGTTAATTCATATTCGTAGAACGTTATAATTATTCACGCATCTGGGCTATTGAAGCTGTCACTTTATTGCCAGTAGCTTGCAACGTTCGTGTGGCCACTGGCTTGACGGAATACCTATTTTAGCGGCAGTTGTTTTAATTACTTGTGGCCAATTCATAATATTTTGTCAGAATGCGGTTGATAATTAGTTTGGTTCTTTCAATTATTGAAGCTGCCTCTGAAGCGTTTAAGTCTTTCCAACGTTGAAAAAGATTACTTCCCTCTGTTCCCCAAAACTCAATCTCTCGATTAAACCATTTTTTCATTTCGTTCCTATTGTCCACAATGCCATTGATGTGATTGAGAAAGACTCTTTTTGTGTATTGATTACTGTTATTCCAAAAAACATCTGTTTCAGGCAGTGAAGACAAAAAGTCTTTAATTACATTTTCTGGTCTTTGAGTTCCAGGAAGCAGAACTACGTTATTTGTTGCTGTTTGATTAATTGTCGAACTAAAGTCACCGTCCAAAACAACGATACTTCTAAAAAACTCTTCAAATCCTTGGTCTATTAGATTTTTGTATGTGCCGCAGCTTATACTGAGGTTTTTGAGTTCATTCTCACAGCCAAAATCAACATCGTTTATTATTCCTTTGTAAAAGCAAAGCGCTTCGTAATCCTCAAAATAATAATTGATTTTTCTTGGTCTTATTGTTCTAAGGGCTTCATGATTAAGGTCAGCTAGTAGTGATTGTAATTCTGTAAATCCCTCTTTTACTATGACAGATCCTGATGAATTGGATAGACTAACAAAATTCGAATTGTGTTTAAATTGTGAACCTTTCTTTGAATTCAGAAAGTTTAAAATGTCTGATGAGTGAGTAGTAAATACAATCTGTATGTTTAATTCACGACCGATTCTTAGC
>JACCDH010784557.1_pt1 | contig 12259 bp, 3 predicted proteins | sample 7442481 | NCBI WGS metagenome assembly JACCDH01 (sample SAMN15323433, study PRJNA562643) | freshwater metagenome | isolation source: river surface water | place: USA:Blue River Watershed | collected 2017-08-15
AAAACCCAATCATTATCTGTACCAATGCGAACAGGACGTGTTCGTGTAACGGTGGAGTTATCACCCAATTGGGAGTAGTCGTTTAAACCAAATCCCCAAAGTGAACTGTCAGATTTGATTATCAGTGTATGATACACTTCAGGCCCAGTAGCTACAAAACTCACTTTTGCATCAATCCCAAAATTCAATTGAGCACTTTTATTTCCGCCGTCTGAAGAGGTGATATAAGGAACTTGAGAGGATAAAATTCCTGTCGAGAAGAGAAAAAACAATGCTAAAATGCAGTTTTTACGTTTGTTTTTATTCATAAATAGTTTAAGGAGAATATAGCAATATTAAACAATACTATGTTAATTTTCAAACACATGACAATAATACTTTGCAAAGATCCTATTTTCACTCATAAATTAACACATTTGGAATTCTACAAAATATGGTATATTCGATTTTTTTATGAAATCTGTTAAATTAGCCTTATTTATTGCTGCGTCGATCATCGCAACCCGTGTTCATGCTGTAAATTATTATTGGATTGGGGGTACGGGAAACTGGTCAGATTTAAACAACTGGGCAACGAGTTCAGGAGGATCTATCAAACATAGTCAGGTACCAACCCCCGACGATGACGTTTTTTTTGATGCGAATTCATTCGGTGCCGCCGGCCAATCGATGACTATCAATGTTTCCAATGCAGTTTGTAGAGATTTTATTTGGGGTAGCGTAAAATTCAAACCACGCTTCGCAATTACTGACCCCACCTATGCATTAAGAATTTACGGTTCACTTCAATTAAATTCAAATATGCTATTTGATTACAAAGGCTATTTTGTTTTTGAGTCTACAAAAAAAGGTAACACTATAAAAACTGCTAATTTCAATATTCAAAAAATGGAGTTCAAAGGAATCGGAGGTGAATGGACACTTCAAGATTCATTAAAACTATATGGAGACATTAACAATTACGCTTTATGGCTGAATGCTGGCCATTTGATTTCCAATGACCAAACGATAGTTGTAAAAAGTGTGCATTCTTATGGCACTAATGTAAGAACCTTGAGTCTCGGTAATTCACAATTACATTTGAAAGACAACGAAGGCGTTTGGCGTGTTGACAATATTAATTTTTATCTCAATCCTGGTACATCAAAAATTCACATTTGGTATCAAGGATGGAGAAAACACTTTCATCACACAGCATATCAACCCAAAAGTCGATTTAATGACATAATATTTCACGACAAATACGCCTCAAATCCTACCGTTGGCGATTATCTTACAGTAAACGACTCCACATGCATCAACAATCTAATTTTTGAAACCTACGTTAATGGAATGGAAATTTCGGGTGCAATAGTTAAACGTATTGTTTTCAACGAACGTGTAGATTATGTGAACTTTAACAATGCCAAAATTGGGAGCGTGTTATTCAAAGATGATGCAAGGTGCTCAGGTTCAGCAATTATTGATTCATTGCTACTTGCGCCTGGCAAAAATTACAAATTCGGTGCAAATCAAACCCAAACAATCGGCAAATATATGGGCTTGCAAGGGTCTTGCAATGGTAACATTTATTTACAATCCGATTTCCCAGGAACACAAACAAAATTCATAAAAACTAGTGGCTCAGTAAATGCAAACTATCTCGTATTACAAGACGTCGATGTTTCTGGCGGCGCCACATTCATAAGTACAAACACTTACAATTTAGGGAACAATACGGGTTGGACCATAACAACCGCTACGAGTAGAAATTTATATTATATTGGAAAACAAGGCAAATGGGGTGCAACAAGTTCTTGGTCGCTCAGTAGCGGTGGATCTCCAACAAGTTGTATACCAAGTCCAATTGATAATGTAACATTCGATGCAAACTCATTTGCCAGCACCAAAGACACATTATTTTTAGACCAGACGAATAATCGTTGCAAAAGTTTCAGCTGGTTATCAACGGCTGCGGGAAGTACAATTTATTCCAAACCATATCAAAAATTAGAGGTATTCGGAAGTGTGTCTATGAATGGCGATGCAATCAATGCCATGATGGGTAGTGTGCAATTTGATGGCACCACTCTAGGCAATACCATTACCAGTAATCGATTTAAATTCACATGGCTCGATTTTGTCAACTCAGGCGAATGGATTGTACAAGATTCTCTTCATGTGATTGGATCTGAAAACATGTTTTGGGAAGGTTTGGTTTTACGTGCAGGAACATTAAACACCAATGGTAAACCCATACGTACGCGGCGTTTTACCTCGTATGGTGATGTAAAAAGAAAATTAATATTGGGCAAAACAGTTTTTACTATTTCAAAATCTTGGGAACCCGCTTGGTACATTACCGGGTCGAATTTCCATTTGGATGCCGGAACGTCAGAAATTCAGATTTGGCGGCCTGATTGGAGAAAAGTTTTTCAACATGAACCAAGGATTCCACAGGCTAAATACAATGTCGTTAAATTCATGGATTTAGTCCAAAACACCGCTGGCACAGACTATGTCAGAATCAACGATAGCGTTAGCATAAATTATTTATATCTAAGGAGTTATGTAGGCGGATTGGAGATTAACGGGGCCAATATCAGAGAACTTTATGCAGACGAAAAAGTATTTTATCAGAATAGCAATACCACCAAAATTATAAAAGCAACTTATAGAAAAGATGTGACGGTGATGGGAGAATCAATTTACGATTCATTGATATTAAGCCCTGGATCAGTAAATAAATTCGAACACGGTAAAAAACAAACAATAAATAAATATTTTGGTTTAAATGGAGATTGTAAAGGATTGATCGCATTGGAGAGTTCCGAACCTGGAAAAACAGCCACACTTTACAAACCTTCAGATTCTGCCAGCGGTAAATACTTGACCATTAGAGATATTATCGCAACCGGTGGTGCCATTTTCAAAGGAGTCAATAGTGTTAATCGTGGAAACAACTCTGGTTGGACCCTATCACCTCTTAGCGGGAAAACCTACTATTGGGTTGGTGATTCAGGACAATGGAACGACCCCTTGCATTGGTCTTTAATCTCTGGAGGATCTTCTAGTGGATGTGTACCGGGGGCTTTGGACAATGTAGTTTTCGACTTCAATTCATTCACAAAATCAGGATATTATGTTAATATTAATCTTGGAAACGCTAGTTGTAATAACATGACTTGGACCAGCACTGTGAGATCTGCAATCTTAAAAGGACCAGATAATCACAGACTAAATATACATGGAGATCTTAGATTTAGAACAAATTTGGATTATCAATTTGAAGGCATCGTATCAATGGAAGCTGAAGATACCGGAAACGTCATATTCCCTTATTACAAACCCATCAGAAGAATGGAATTCAATGGAACTGGCTCATGGAGATTGTTTGACTCTCTTCAAGTTACCGGCGATAGGGATTGTAATGGATTATTCATAAATAACGGCCATCTATACACTCAAGGCCGCTATATGAGACTTCGCCGATTGACATCAGAAGGAAATGTCATAAGAAAACTCACCCTAGATACAACTCGAATTGACCTCTTTAATCCATGCGATTGGGGATGGATTGCGACCGGAACGAATTTCATTTTAAGCGCAGAGAAAAGCACAATTCGAATTGTGAGATCAGATTGGCGGAAGTGTTTCCAGCATACAGTCACTTTTCCAAGAGCGAAATTCAACAAATTACACTTTGTTTACAAATCCACCAATACACAAGGCACTGATTATCTCAGGCTTACCGACAGTATAAGTTTCAATGAAATATTAATGGATAATATTGTTGAAGAGTTGGAAATACCGAGTTGTTTCATTGGTAGGCTAGAGTGTAAAGAAAAAGTTAAAGCCCAGTTTGGCCAAAATCGTTACGTTTCAACAAATACTGAAGCAAAAATTCGTTTTGCTAAGTATTTTAACGAATGTGATTTTTACGGTCGCACACAATTTGATACATTAAACTTGAATCCAGGTGGGATTTACAAGTTTGAGAACGGTCGTGGTTTCACAATCAGAAAACTGCTCGATGCTGTGGGAAATTCTTGTTTTTCGATCACCATTCAATCGACCAATGTAAACCAACAAGACACCATAGGCTTCTTACCTTCTGCTGTTGCGTTAATTGACTATGTTGAAATGCGAGACCAACATGCCCGTGCCATTAATTCGGTCAAAGTGGGTTCGTTTAGCTCTGATGTCAGTGGCAATACCAATTGGATATTTCAATCAGCCTTAAATGCTCGATATGGGCTAGGGCCGGATACTACGTTATGTATTGGAGATTCACTTCGATTAAACACAAACTTCTTTAAAGGCGCTATCGGCTTCGAATGGAGCAATGGAAGTAAAAACTCCACCCTAACAGTTAAAAAAACAGGCATCTATTGGGTCAGAGTGACCTTCACCTATCGAAATGACACTTGTTGGAAATACGACAGCATTGATGTTAAGTTCACTCCTATTTCAATTGGGTTCTCTCAGAAGCACGCGAGTTGCGACGTAGCCAAAGATGGTACACTAAAATTAGCCTTTCAAGGTTTGAATCCAATAAAATCTTGGCAATGGAAACATGGCCCTACAGTAGACACATTGTCCAATTTAACCAAAGGAAAATACATTGTCACCGCTTTCGATACCAAAGGGTGTAAATTAACCGACAGCGTGGTCTTGATGTCGGACACATTCAAAGCGATACCAACAATCATTGATACAAGTTATTGTTCAACTAGTCTAAAAAAACTAATTCTTTATAATTCAGACTCTTTAATATATAAAATGAATTGGTACAACAAAGCCGGCAGTTTGATAAAAACTGCAAATAATTTAAAGACTCCCAATATCCTTGATTCTTTAGAGTATCAAAGAGCTTTCGTAAATAACCAAGGTTGCATAGGACCAAAAAACTCTATCAGAGTCCTTGGCAGAGTATTTGGTGACAGTATTAGTATTTCAGAATATAAAGCTACATGTTCAACTTCAAAAAATGGTGCACTGAAAGCTATTTATACAGGAAAAAACCCTATTAGTTGGTCTTGGAACAACGGAAATAAAACAGACAGTATTGATCAACTTCTGCCAGGCAAATATTATGTAACTGCAACCAATACCCAAGGCTGTGACTTAATGGACAGCGGCACCGTCGGATATGAAATAGTGGCAAATCCGAGAAGTATTGACACCGCGGCCTGTTACTTTGATTCAGCAATCATAGCTCACATACCTATTCCAGGAAATAAACTTTACTGGTTTAACAGTAATTTCAATCTAATTGACTCAATTAATCTCAAACAAATTTTTGTAGACAAGGATAGTATCGTTTATTGGGTACAAATGGTCAGTAATAACGGGTGTAAGAGTGGGTTGGTAAAAAATAAAATCCGAGGCATAAAACTCCCTCCATCACCGGGATTTATTAATCCATTATTTTTATGTCAAAATATTAAAAGTGATTCTCTGAAAGCGACAGGTAATCGAATCATGTGGTATTCTACAGCCGACAGAAAAAACCCATCTACAACGGCACCAATACCTTCCACCAAATCTATTGGAAAACAAGTCTTCTACCTCACTCAGTCAATAGGACCATGCACTAGTCTTTTAGATTCAATCATTGTCGATATATCATCATCAAAAATTTTGACATTAGGAGACACCACGATTTATGAAGGAACCAAAGCTACATTAACAGCCAGCGGTACCAGTAAGATAAAATGGTATCCGAGCAAACTTGTTGAAGATTCAACTGCATTTTCAACCACCACAAAACCAGCCAAACGAACTTGTTACATTGCGGAAGGATATTCTAATGTGGGTTGTAAATCTAAAGATACAATGTGCATCAATGTAATCAATGCGCTAACCTTTGAATTACCCAACATAATTACCCCGAATAAGGATAATCAAAATGATTTTTGGGATGCAAGTATTCTACCAGACCACTACAAGTTCACTTTATATATCTATGATAGACAAGGCAAACTCATACTAGACCTACCTAAATACAACAACAACTTCTATGGCCTGGATATTGAAGGCAATGATCTACCAAATGGGATTTACTTCTATCGATTTATAAATCCAGAGAATGACATGGAATTCAAAGGATATATCCAAATCATTAGATATTTTTAATATCATGAAAAACTATTGTTTAATTCTATTTTTTAGTTGTTTTAATTTATCTTTTTCCCAACAAATTGTCGATTTTTCTCCAACTAGAGTCATTGGAGGCAAAGGAGATACATTAATTATTCGTGGTATTGGATTCGGAAATTCACAAGGTTCGTCATTTGTGAGTTTTTACCAGGAAACAAACAATTATTCTGATGCCAAATTTGGCCGGTCTATTAAATATGTATCTTGGAATAATTCCGAAATAAAATTAGAAATGCCCAATGCATTTTCTAACAAAATAAAAATAATTATTAACAACTCAGAAATTATTTCTAAGGACACATTGCATGTTATGGCTAACATCGCCTATAGACAATTAAACCCTTTAATATCAGATTTATTAATAAATAATTTTAACGACACTGGAATAACTTGGTATATCCATCCAAACTATTGGAAAAATCCAGAAATCAAACAAGCGATTATTGATGTTGTGAGAGAATTTAGATGTAAAACCAATGTTAATTACAGGGTCAAGGAACTAAAGAAATGGATGCCATTATCAACTCAATATGGCATCCACATGATAGGCCCAGATTCAAATTTAAATGTGGTAGGCTTCAATGAAAAAAATTGGTCTTCATGCATTGTTGGATCCGAAACCTTTTACTACAACAAAACCCAGCTCATTCGAATCAGCAGCAAAGAAAACTGGTACTACGGAATGGGGCAACCACAATCAGGGCAATCGAAATTTAGATATGTTTTGATGCATGAAATGGCCCATTCCTTGGGTTTGGGGCACGTAAATGAACTTGGTCAAACCATGTACCCTAGCGTCACCCTACTACCATCTGATAATTGGTCCTCCAGAGATTCAATCACTTCTGATGAACAAACAACCATGAAATGGTATGTCAAGAAATCACAGGATTTCAAATTCCGCGGTTGTGGTATAATGCCCTTGCCTGTGGTTAAAAATTGTAATGAGGTAGAATCGATGCTTACATCAAATGATGAACAAGTATCAAGTAAAATTGGGTTGATTTATCCTAATCCATGTTATTCAAATCAATTATTTTGCAAATTACCGCTAAATAATAATTCCGAATACAAAATTGAATTATTTAATCATTTAGGACAATATTTTCAACCAAAAATCGAACTAAATGAAAACAGGATATCACTGCCAGATAACTTACCCAATGGTACGTATACAATCATTTACCAGACATCGAATACCAAAATACACCAAATCATACATGTCCTATTTAACTAAATGTGCGATAGCATTCCTTTTTTTACTGCGACTTTCTAATCTTACTGCCGAGAAGTACTATTGGGTCGGGAATAGTGGTGATTGGTCTGAACAGTCTAATTGGGCCACTATGTCTGGCGGTAGTATTAAACATCTGCAAATCCCAACTCCCTTTGACGATGTCATCTTTGATGAAAATTCATTTTCAATTCCCAATTCAGCTGTTAACATCAATGTATCCAATGCCGTTTGTCATGATTTTATTTGGAAAAATCAAACCCGCAAGCCCATTCTTAAATCAAATGATCCTAGTTTCAATTTGAGAATATACGGATCATTGGAACTATCGAGTAATTTACAATTTCAGTTTGATGGGGGGATTATTTTTGAATCCACAACCAAAGGTAAGCGCATCAAATCCGCAAAACACCTCATAAATTTCATCGAATTCAGAGGTATTGATGGGGAATGGACTCTGGATGACACATTAAATATTGGGGAAAACAGATATAATTCTGGAATCAATCTACTCGCTGGTACTTTAAATACCAACAACCAAGTTATCTATACTAAAACATTCAAATCATCTGGTAGTTCAATAAGGAAATTAGTTTTAGGTTCTTCAGTGCTTTATGTTTCAAATACCCCTACGAATCCTTGGAACTGGAATTCTTCAGGAGGGAATCTCGAAATCCCAGTGAATAAATCAACAATTCACTTCATCAGTACAGATAGAATTCTAATCTCCATAAATGCGCCCATTAACAAATCCCATTATAATAAAATAATATTGCAACCAAATAATACCTATATCGGGGACCGTTTTCAAATTTCAGATTCTAATTCTATTAATTACATGGAATGTAATAATGAAATAGAAAATGCTGAACTAGTTGGGAGTTATATTCGAAAAGCAATATTCAAAAAAAACGTCAACCGCATTTATAATAGATCGAGTTTCATCCAATCAGCATTTTTCTTAGACGATGCCAATTATGCCGGTGATGCTTTTTATGATTCCCTTACTTTCAATCCATCCCACGTTTACACCTTCGAATCGGAAAAGACTCAATCAATAAATAAGTACTGGCAGATCACCGCCGATTGCAACAGGCCTATACGACTGCACGCTAGCGAACCTGGCAATACTGCAATTATTAAAGTACCTAATGGCATATCAATCCTTGGAACCTTCCTAATATTACAAGACATTAAGGCCACCGGTGGTGCCAAGTTCACCGCAAATCTTTCATATGACCTGTCTAATAATCAAGGATGGACAATTACAAAAATCCAACCAAGAACTTTGTATTATATAGGTCAAAATCAAAATTGGAATGACCCCATTAACTGGTCTCTGATAAGCGGTGGTAAAGCAAATAGTTCTTTCCCATGTATACCCTCTCCTATTGATAATGTTATATTTGATATAAACTCATTTTCCTCATCCACAGATTCATTAATCCTAAATACCAAATACAATAGATGTCATGATTTCACTTGGTTAAATACCGTGAAACCATGTAATTTATACTCGGAAAAAACAGCTCTATTGGAGGTTTACGGTAGCACATTCATGTCCTCCAACGTCGTTAATTTAATGGAAGGTACGATAAATTTTGAGGCTGTAGATAGTTCCAACACCATTTCAAGCAATGGATTCAATTTTCATGGATTAAAATTCATTAATATAGGACTTTGGAAGCTTACAGACTCCCTAAAAATACAGAAATCCAATCTACAATTAATCTGTGGAACATTTAATTCTAACGGAAAAACAATCAGAGCAAAACAGTTCATTTCAGATGGATTACTGAAAAGAAATCTAGTAATAGAAAAATCAAATTTTATTATTTATGAATCATTAGAACCTTCGTGGCGAGTTACGGGAAAGAATTTTTATCTCGATGCTAAAGAATCGGACATTCAGCTTTATCGTCAAGATGGGCCCAAATTTTTCCATCACTTTTCAGAATCACCTATTGTTCGATATCACAATGTAAGATTAATGGACGCTCCCAAAAACCCAAATATATATGACGACGTTAGAATAAGAGAACAAGACTCCGTTCATTACCTTTTTGTTAAAAACCAACTTTACATATTAGCTATTGACAAAGTCATTATTGATGAACTTTATTGCGCAGACAAAGTCATTAATCAATTTTCCAATATGGCCAAAGTGCGAAAAGGAACATATCTCAGTGATCTAAAACTAGAGGGGGAAAGCCATTTTGATACTTTGATTTTATCTCCAGGTGCTACTGTGAAACTAGACACATTTAAAACGCAGCACATCCATAAAGAATTATTTGGCAATGGTAATTGCCAAAATGGTCTAGTAACTATTGAAAGTTTACAACCTACCAGAATTGCTTATTTAAATGTAAAGAAAAATAATGTTAATTTATACAGTGTATCTCTTCACGATATCCAAGCTCTTGGTTCCGCAAAATATACTGCATATGAATCATTAGACCTCGGCAATAACAAAGGATGGGTTTTCAACAATACTAATGCACGTGATTTCTTTTGGGTGTCCGGCTCAGGTAACTGGTCAGATACATCTCATTGGTCATTGACAAGTGGAGGAAAATCTTCCGGTTGCCTGCCCACGGCAATGGACAATGTACATTTTGATAGCAATTCATTCTATACCACTAATTCGTCAGTTGATTTAGACAAATCAAATATGTATTGTCATGATTTAACCTGCCATGAAGGGACACAACCATTCATTTTCACAGGAACAAGTGACAAAAAACTGAGAATTTACGGGGGGTTAATTCTTCAACCCCAAATACGAAATGAGTTTGTTGGCACCATACAAATGGATGCTTTGGATAGCAACAATTTTATCAAAAGCCACTTTATTCCAATTCACAAACTAGTCTTTGCAGGCACTGGATTTTGGGAATTATTAGATTCCATCAATGTTACAGAGGAAATCATTATCAATTCAGGCAACATTTCTACACACGGAAATTACATAAAAACCCGACGTATTTCCTCTACCGGTGATTATTCCCGCATTTTAAATTTAGACACATCAATAATCGAAATAATCAATCCGCCAGATTACGGTTGGTATTTTGAAGGGCGCAATTGCAAGATTAACGCGCAACTTAGCAAAATAAGATTAATTCGAACGGATTGGAGAAAGTGTTTTTATCACAAGTTAAACTCCCCAATCACTGATTTTAATGTCATCGAGTTTAAGGGTAAGTGTTTACAGAGCGATGGAACAGACTTTTTTTATTTATCACCAGGCAATACCGTCAACTACTTGCGTTTTGAAAATCAAATTCAAGAATTATTTATAAATAGCTGCAAAATTGGAAATTTGAATTGTTTCCAAAAAGTATACGCTCAATTTGGAGATCAATCCTTTATCCAACGAGGTAATTACTGGAATGAATGTACATTTTATGGCAACAGCACCTATGACACATTGATACTTACTGCAGGTGGAATTTATCGATTTGAATCATTCAAACAATTTAAAATTGAAAAGATGTTACAAGCCATAGGAAATCCCTGTTTTGCAATGACATTACAATCTACAGAACCAAATTATCCTGATACGCTTTGTTTCAAAAATAAAACACAAGTATATATAGATTATGCAGAATTACGAGATCAATATTCCAAATCGGATGCTCAAATTACAGTTGGGTCTTATAGTTCAGATGTTAGCGGTAACTCAAATTGGGTTTTTTCTAAATTCCAGTCGAAAACATATGGCTTAGGTGTGGATACCGTACTCTGTATGGGTACCAAATTAAATCTAACCACTGAAAAATTTGGCAACGCAGTTGCATATCTTTGGAACGATGGATCAACAAAAGATTACTTAGAGGTGAGTAATCCCGGAGAATATTGGGTTAAAGTTACTTTTATATATAAAAACGACACATGCTGGGTATTAGATTCTATAAAAGTAACATACAGTGACATTCCAATTATTGCTAACTTCGATATTATTCGTACCAAGCCAGGACTATGCTTAAATGCAATGGACCAAACCGCATATTTTGATGATAAATCCCAATTTGCAGTTTCTGGTGTTTGGAAATGGGATGATGGTTTAAATTCTAATTACATCCCAAACATAGTCAGACCACACTCATTTTTTGGAGAAAAAGACAAATACAACATACAACTAAATGTAAAAAATAAATTTGGCTGTGAGGATTCTACATCAAAAACACTTTGCTATAGTGATACCATTTTTTGCTTAATCCCCAATGTCTTCACGCCGAACAGTGATAGCAAAAATGATGAATTGCACATTACTATACTAGGCAATACCGAAGCAGATATTGTCATTTACAACCGTTGGGGTCAAATCGTATTTCATTCTCCCGACAATATGTTAAAATGGGATGGAACCTTCCTAGGTAAACAATGTCAAGAAGGCATCTATACAATCATTGTAACTGTCCGAAATAATACATTTTCTAATCGTTCAATAAAATCGAATTTTCTTTTAACACGGCCTAAATAATACTAATCTTACCGAATCGCCTTCAAAACCTGGGGTCTGGGCCAATAGATGAGTAATCTACAAAAGTAAAAAATGAATTCTCGACGGCGGGATGGTGATGGAGAAAAGCGATAGGGGTTTCCGCTCGGGGATGGCCAATTATTCAATGTCGAGCAGCAATCTAAAATCAAGCTTCCTCAAAGGCTGGATGAAGGAAGATTTAAATGATTGATGGGTGATTTTAACCGTCAGAATTGTGCAACATTCTCACATACAAAATCCTCACAGGTAACAAATTGGCAAATTTTTAAATCGATTTTGTACTTTCGTTCGATGAAAAAGAACCTTGTATTGATTTTGCTGTTTTTGGGGTTTGTTGTTGCGGCATCTGCGCAAACCTATATTGATGACAATGA
>JACCDH011162111.1_pt1 | contig 12258 bp, 10 predicted proteins | sample 7442481 | NCBI WGS metagenome assembly JACCDH01 (sample SAMN15323433, study PRJNA562643) | freshwater metagenome | isolation source: river surface water | place: USA:Blue River Watershed | collected 2017-08-15
CTGGCCTGGGTGGCCGTGATGATGCCGGCCTTTGCAGGCTTGCCCTTGCTGGGCTTTGTGCTGATCGGTTGCTACGTGATGGACCGGCGCACCTGGCCCGCAGCGGGCCTGGCACCCTGGCTACCCATGCGCCTGCAGCTGACCACCGTGGCCAGCCTGAGCTGCTTTTTGGCGGCAGGTGCCACATGAGCCCATTGCACTACACCGTTGAGGCGGCCGATCTGCATGCCCACCTGTTTCGCGTCACCTTGACCATTGCGCAGCCACAGGCCACGCAAACGGTGTCGCTGCCGGTGTGGATTCCGGGCAGCTATCTGGTGCGCGAGTTCTCCAAAAACCTGCAAAACCTGAAGGCCCTTCAGGGCCGTCGCAGCCTGCCCGTCACGCAACAGGACAAATGCACCTGGACCATCTCATGCAAACCAGGCCAAGCCCTGGTGCTGCGCTATGAGGTGTACGCGTTTGACAACTCGGTGCGCACCGCCTGGCTGGACAGCCTGCGGGGATTTTTCAATGGCACCAGCATGTGCCTGAGGGTTCACGGGCAAGAAGATGTGCCGCACCAACTGCAGTTGCCCGCCGTCAAAAGTCAGCCCGCCTGGCAGGTCGCCACGGGTCTGGCACCGGTCAAAATCGACAAGAAAGGCTTTGGCCTGTACCAAGCCCCAAACTACGACGAGCTGGTGGACAGCCCCGTGGAGCTGGGCGCATTCTGGAGCGGCAGCTTTGTAGCCTGCGGCGTGCCCCACCGCTTTGTGGTGGCGGGCGCGCTGCCGTCTTTTGACGGTGAGCGCCTGTTGGCGGACACGCAAAAAATCTGCGAAGCGGCCATCCGTTTTTGGCATGGCTCTGGCAAAGCAGCGGGCCAAAAAACACCGCACAAAAACTACCTGTTCATGCTCAACGCCGTACACGACGGCTATGGCGGACTGGAGCACCGCAACAGCACCGCCCTGATCTGCAACCGCAGTGACCTGCCACGGCACAACAGCCCTCGCACGAACGAGGGCTACACCACGCTGCTGGGCCTGATCAGCCACGAGTACTTTCACTCCTGGAATGTCAAGCAACTGCGCCCTGATGGCTTTGCACCATACGACTACACCCAGGAAAACTACACCCAGCTGCTGTGGTTCTTCGAGGGCTTCACCAGTTATTACGACGACATCCTGCTGCGCCGTGCCGGGCTCATCGACGACGCCACTTACATCAAGCTGCTGGGCAAAACCATCGCACAGGTCCAGCAAACGCCTGGCCGCCATGTGCAAAGCGTGGCACAGGCCAGTTTTGACGCCTGGGTCAAGTACTACCGCCAGGACGAAAACACACCCAATGCCACCGTGAGTTACTACACCAAGGGCTCGCTGGTGGCGCTTTGCCTGGACCTGACGCTGCGCCGTGAATTCAAGCGCGAAGGCCACACACTCGACACCGTGATGCGCGGACTTTGGAAGCGCTGCAAGGCCGGGCCCATGCGCGAGCAGGACTTGTTGGACGAGCTGCATGCCGTGACCGGCCGAAGCTGGGCAGGCGAGATCCAGCGCTGGGTTCACAGCACGCAAGAGCTGCCGCTGCGAGAGCTGCTCACGGCGCATGGTGTCACGGTGGATGCCGAAACATCCGGCATGGCGCAGCGCTTGGGTCTGCGCGTGAACGAAATCGGTGGCCAAGTGCAAATCCGGGGCGTGCTGCGGGGCAGCGCGGCCGAAGCGGCAGGTTTGGCTGCGGGTGATGAATGGCTGGGACTGGATGTGGGCGCCAAGGCCCAAGGCGGCAGCTGGCGTCTGAACAAACTCGATGACCTGAGCACCTTGCTGGGCCCAACGCGTCAATTGGTGGCGCTGGTTTCACGCGACAAGCGCTTGTTGCGCCTGCCCTTGACGGTGCCCGCGCAAGCCAGCCATTGGCAACTGAGCGTGCCTGCCGATCGAGCGACCAGCTCCTGGCCCGGGGCTTGAACTCCGACCACAGTGTCCTCAAGCCCCTGACTTGAGCAACACCACCAAAGCCCCCGCGCCGCCTTCGGCCGGCTTGGCCTGCACAAAGGCCATGACCTGGTCTTTTTGCACCAGCCAGCTGTGCACCTTGGACTTGAGCACCGGGGTTTTGCCAGGCGAGCCCAGGCCTTTGCCATGCACCACCCGCAAACACCGCAGGCCTTGGCGGTGCGCCTGTCGGATGAATTCGGCCAGTGCCGTTCGCGCTTCGTCGCTGCGCAGTCCGTGCAGATCAATCTCGCGCTGAATCGACCAATCGCCTTTGCGCAGTTTGTGAATCACGTCGCGGCCAATACCGGGTCGGCGAAAACTGAGCGCGTCGTCGGTGTCGAGCAAGGTGCTGGCATCAAATTCGTCACTCAGGCTATCGCGCAGCACCGCCTCGTTGTCTTTTTTCCGCTGGTGCGCGATGGGCGCAGGACTGGGACGCAGCAAGCTGACCTGATCGTGATCCGGCAAGCGTTGCACCACACCCACAGCCCGCACAAACAAATGGCTTTCAGCCTCGCGCTGCTGGGCTGCCAACGCCTGGGCCGCAGCCAGCGCTTGGGCCTGTGCGTGGGCCTCGGCCAGTTTCTGGCGTACTTTTTTGAGGTCTTGCAGCGCGTTGATTTTCACAGGGGAACTCCGGGCCGGGCATTCAGGGACGTCTCAAACGCCCCGGTTGCGCATCCAGTCGGCTGTCTTGAAAAAGCTGGCGTTCAGCCGCTCGCGCAGCACCGGGTCGACGCTCAATTCGGTCATGGCCTGGTCCATGCAAGCCAGCCACTGATCGCGCTCGAGCACGCCAATCGAAAACGGCATGTGGCGCATGCGCAAACGCGGGTGGCCAAAACGTTCGGTGTAATGCTCTGGCCCACCCAGCCAACCGCACAAAAACCAGAAAAGCTTGTCGCGGGCGTCATGCAAGCTGCTGCCGTGCGCATCGCGCAGCGCCTTGTAACCCGGCTCCATGTCCATCAGGTCGTAAAAGCGGTCGGCCAATTCGCGCACGACAGCTTCACCACCGATCCATGCAAAAGGTGTGTCGAACGGAGGCTTGTCTTCGATGTTCATGGAACCGCATTGTGCAGTGTTGCCATAGACCCTGACCCAGCAGGATCACTGCGCAGCCTGGCGCAAGGTCTGAACCACTGGCTGGCGCAACACCCCGGCCAGGCTCAGGCTGCCTGCACCCCAGGCCAGCAAGGCGCCAACCATGCCACCCGCCACGGGGGCCCACAAAGGCGGCTGCCAGGCGAACTCAAAGGCATAGCGCGCCAGTGCCCAGCCCACCAGCAATGCCATGGCGCTGGCCATGAACCCTGCCAGCCAACCAATGCCCAAAAGCTCGGTGCGCTGCACCTGTGCCAAGAGGCTTCGGCCCGCACCCAGCGCACGCATGATGGCGTATTCCCGTTCACGCGCCTGGCGACTCGCGCCCACTGCGGCCAACAAGACCATCAAGCCCGCCGCCAGGGTAAAGACAAACAAGAATTCCACAGCCCGAATGACCTGGTCCATGACCCGCTGCACCTGCGCCAGCGTGCTGCGCATGTCCACGCTGGTGATGTTGGGAAAGGCATTGACCATGGCATTTTCAAAACCAGGCGCATCCTGAGGCGACCGGAAAGCGGCCATGTAGGTCATGGGCAAGTCGGGCATTTGCGAGACCGGGAACAACATGAAGAAGTTGGCACGCATCGACGCCCAGTCCACCTTGCGCAGAGAGGTGACCCGCGCCTCATGGGGTTGACCGGCGATGTCAAAGCCCAACCGGTCGCCCAGCTTCAGTCCCAGCGCTTGGGCAATGCCCTCTTCCACACTCACGCCATCGACTTCTTCGGTCTGCCAGCGCCCAGCCACCAGCGGGTTGTGGGCGGGCAAGACCGCGCTGTGCGAGAGGTTGATTTCACGGTCGAGCAAGCGTTTGCCACGGTCCGCTTCCAGGTCGTCGGGGCCAATGATCCGGCCATTGATGGACACCAGTCTTCCGCGGATCATGGGAAACCAATCGGGCGACTGCACGCCTGCATTTTTCAAATGCGCCAAAAAGGCCTCGGCCTGCTCGGGCTGCACATTGATGACAAAGCGGTCTGGCGCGTTCACAGGGGTCGCCTGACGCCAACTGGCAATCAGGTCGGTGCGCAACAAGACCAGCAAAGCCAGCGCCAGCAAACCCACCGACAAGGCACTGACCTGCACCACCGCAAACACGGGGCGGGCCGCAACTTGGCGCGTGGCCAGACGCAGCCAACGTGGTGCCGAATCATCTGGCACCGCCCGGCGCAGCAAAAACAAAGCCACTGCCGCCAAGCCGGCAAACACCACAAGTGCCAGCGCAAAACCACCCACGGTGATCAGGCCCAGCGTCAGATTGCGGCTGACCATGAGCAAGGAAGCGGCAAACCCCAGCAAGCCCATGACCAGCACCAGGCCCGAGCGCACCTGTACGCTACCCAGGTCGCGGCGAATCACGCGCAGGGGTGGCACTTGCGCCAACTGCAACACGGGCGGCAGACCAAAAGCCACCAGCAGCGTCAAGCCCATGGCCAGGCCCATCAGTGCCGGCTGCAATGTGGCCCCGGGCAGATTGGCATCGACCAGACCGGCCAGCAATTGGACAAAACCCAGGTGCACGCCATAACCGGCCAACACCCCCAGCACGCTGGCCACCAGGCCGGCACCCAGAAACTCCAGGCCATAACTCAATGTGAGTGTGCGCTGGCTTTGACCCATCACCCGAAGCAAAGCGCAGGCATCGAGCTGTCTCTCGGCAAAACTGCGCGCCGCCAAAGCCACAGCCACGGCGCACATCAAGGCGGCCAGCAAAGCCACCAAATTCAGAAATTGCGAGGCCCGGTCCAAGGTCTGACGCATCTCGGGTCGGCCGCTGTCGAGCGACTCGACCTTCACCCCACGCACATCGGGCTTGTCGACCTCGGCCTTCGCCCAAGGCAAAAACTGCCCTACAGCCGCATCGCTGCCAGCCACGGCCATGCGCCAGCTGACGCGGCTGGCCGGCTGGACCAGGCCGGTGGAGGCCAGATCGGCCATGTTCATCATGACGCGCGGAGCAAAGGCCATGAAACCCGCACCCCGATCGGGCTCGCGGGTGATGGTGGCGCCAATGCGCAAACGCCGATCGCCCAGGCCCAGCATCTGTCCCACCTGGACATTCAGGGCTTCGAGCAAGGCCGCATCGACCCAGACCTCACCCGCTGGTGGGATGCTGGCGCCGCTTTGACCCGCGATCTCCAGCCGACCGCGCAAGGGGTAACCCGGCTCCACGGCTTTGAGGGCAACCAAACGGGTGGCAGGGGGGGTGCTGGCGTCCAGGGCGGTCATGGCACGCGCCATGGTCGGAAAACTCACATTGGTGTTGCTTTGCAAACCGGCCGCTTGGGCCTTTTGCACAAAGGCTTGGGGGGTGCGCTGGTCGCTCACCACCACCGCGTCGCCCCCCAGCAGCTGGCGTGCATCACGCCACAGGCCCGACTGCATCCGGTCGGCCAAAAAACCGACCGCCGTCAAAGCCGCAACCGCCAGCGCCACCGACACCATCAACAGGCGCAACTCTCCAGCCCGCAAATCTCGCCACAACTGGCGAGCACCGAGCTTCAAACCATGCATCCAGGATTGCTTGTTCATGAGTGGACCTTACCGCAGTGGCGAAGGTCTGGCAGGGCGAGGGACTTGCATATTGGGTGACCGAAGCCCAGAAACCAAAAAACCCGCAGTCGTGAAACTGCGGGTTTGGAATTTGGTGGTGATAGGTGGATTTGAACCACCGACATCAGCATTATGAATGCTGCGCTCTAACCAACTGAGCTATATCACCAAGCATTGCTGAGAAAACCAGCAAGCCGCAAATTATACACAAGAATACAACGCCAATCGCCGCTCCAATTGGCGCAGATCACCTGACAATCCGAAGATGACCGATCACACACCACCCACCTCTGTTGCTACAAAGGCCGCCCAACTGATCTGGGCTCATTGGGAGTCGGGCCAGGTATTGGGCACACTGCCAGAATCCTGTCGCCCATCCACAGCCGCTCAAGGGTATGCCGCGCAAGCCCAGCTGCCCGCCGTGTCTGGCCGTCAAGTGGTGGGCTGGAAGATCGCGGCCACCAGCGCCAACGGGCAGGCCCACATCCATGTAGGTGGGCCACTGGCCGGTAGATTGTTGTCAGGGCAGGTGTTTGAGAGTGGCGCCACCGTGCCCTCTGCAGGCAACCGCATGCGCGTGGCCGAGCCGGAGTTTGCGTTTGTGATGGCGCAAGACCTGCTGCCGCAAACCCAACCCTATACACAGCATCACGTCATGGCTGCCGTGGCGAGCTTGCACCCAGCAATCGAGGTGCCCGACTCGCGACTGGATCCATTCAGCGCCGCTGGCGAAGCGCAGCTTCTGGCCGACAACGCCTGCGCCCGACACTTTGTGCTGGGTCCGGCTGCGCCGGATGTCTGGCGCGAACTGGACTTGAGCACTTACCCGGTGCAAGCCCGCGTGGACCACAGCAAACATTTGCGTTACACCCGCGACGGAACAGGCGGTAACGTGCTGGGCGACCCGCGCATCGCCCTGACCTGGTTGGCCAATCGGCTGTCCAGTTTGGGCATTGGCTTGCACAAAGGCCAAGTAGTGACCACAGGGACCTGCATGGTGCCACTGGAGTTGCAACCGGGTGACAGCGTCAGCGCCGATTTCGGCCCACTGGGCTGCGTGAACATGATTTTTTCGGAGATTTGAGAGATGACCCAACCCCGTTTGGCCCTGATTGGCACTGGCGGCACCATCGCTGGTGCTGCCAGCGCTGCATCGGTCAGCACCGACTACCGTCCCGCCAGCCTGAGTCTGTCCGCCGTGGTCGACACGGTACCGGAGTTGCGCCAGCGCTATGACATCGAGGTCACTCAGCCGATGCAGCTGGCCAGTTACGACGTGCGGCCCGAGCATTGGCTCGATCTGCACGCCGCCGTGATGCAGGCCGTGCACAACCCCGAAGTGGTGGGCATTGTGGTCACACACGGCACCGATACGCTGGAAGAAACCGCCACCTTTTTGCACCTGAGCGTGGACACCCACAAACCCATCGTCGTCGTGGGGGCCATGCGCCCGGCCACTGCTTATTCAGCCGACGGCCCGGCCAATTTGCTGGACGCTTGCAGTGTCGCCGCCTGCCCCGGTGCGCAGGGGCGAGGCACACTGGTGGTCATGAATGGCCGCATTCATTCGGGCCTGTGGGTGGGCAAGCGCCATGTGAGCAGTGTGGAAGCTTTTGACAGCCCATTGGCCGGTGCCGTGGGCGAGGTGGCTGACCAGGCGGTGCAGTGGTTCCGCGCCGCTGGTCGTGCGCCCACCGTGACCTGGAAAACACCATCGACATGGCCGCGTGTGGACATTGCGGTGGCTTATGCCGGCGTGGACGAGACCGCGATGCGCGCCTTTGTGGCTGCTGGAGCGCGGGGCATCGTACATGCCGGTTTGGGCAACGCCAACACGCCCACGGCCTACCGCGCGTTCATCCAGTCCTTGCCCGCCCAGGGCGTGCTGGTGGCGCGTTGCGCCCGCTTCATCACGGGCAGCGTGACACGGGCCAGTGTGTATGCCGATGCGCAGCATGGCATTTTGACGGCCGGCCCTTTGCCGCCGCACAAGGTTCGCATCGTCATGTTGCTGGGCCTGGCCCACGGCATGGACGGCCCCGCCATTCAAGACTGGATTGACAGGATCTTGTTGGCGGGCTGAACGCCCGATTCAACGGGACCGTTGACTGAAGTAAAGCACCGTGCCGCTGACGCTGGCCATGACCATCAGGCCCACAAAGCCCGCACGGTAAGTGCCAAACAAACCCGACAAAGCCCCAAACAAGGGGGGCCCCAAGACCACGCCCAAAAACGTGAAGGCAAGCGTGCCGCCGGTGGCCATGCTGGCCATGCCGGTTGGCGCGCGGCGGGCCACTTCGGCCAAATACACGCCATTCCAGCCAATGGCCGAGGCGCCAAAGCCCACCAAAATCGCGATCACCACACCCTGCGGCGTATCGGTGGTCAAAAAGGCAGCGCCCAAAGCACAAACAGCCATCATGCTGGCCAAAAGCAACAACATGCGCCGCGCACCCAGCCAGCGGTCTGCCACGTAGCCCCAGACCACACGCCCGCCAATGCCGCCCAGCTGAGTGACCGACAGCGCCAGGCCAGCGGCCACCAGACCGTAAGACAAATCGTCATGCAAAAAGGTGACCAAGTATGTGGTGAGCGACAACTGAACCATGGAAAACATGAACGAGCAAGACGCCATGGTGAGCAATGCACGGTGGGCCAGCACCATGCGGATGGGCTCGATCCAACTGCCCCATCGGATGGGGAGGTCAGTTTGCCGGTCGCTGTCCAAATGGGTCCTCAAACGCTGCGAAACCCCAGCGCACACCAGACACAGTGCGGCCACCACCAGCATGCTCAACTGCCAATCGATGAGCAAGGCCAGAGGTGGTACGACTGCTCCCGCCAGCATGCTGCCCAAAGGCACACCGGTTTGCTTGATAGAAAAAACCAAGGACATTTGTGCTGGGGGCGTGGTGCGGGCCAGCAGGTGCGAACTGGCCGGGGTGATGGGTCCGTAACCCAGGCCAATGAACACCGCCCCCAAGACCATGGCCGGCAACCAAGGCACGGCGCACAAAACAAGCCCCACAGCGCACAGCACGAGCCCCCATTGGCTGACCCGAATGGCACCCATGCGGGCCACTGTGGCGCCGCCCATCAAACTGGCCACCATGGCTCCGGCGTAGGTCACCGACACGTACAAACCCACCAGGGCTGCCGACACCTGGAGTGTCTGCGCCACCACCGGCGCAATGACAGGCAAGGTGAGCAAGGCCATGGCCACCATGGCCTGGATGACCAGAGTCAGCAACAAGGGCCACCAGCTTTGCATCATGAAATCTCCCAAACAGGCGAGACGCAGACCCCCTGGCCCCAGCGCAACGGCCTCGTCAGTTGGCCTTGACACCCGCCTTGATCAACAGACCACCCAAGGTGTCGATCTCGTTTTTGAGGTGGTTGCGCAAAGCTTCTGGACGCGCTTGGTCCACCGAGACGGCCGAAATGCCCATGGCTTCGAGGCGCTGGCGCACTTCAGAATCGGTCACCGACTTTTGCAGGGCAGAGGTCAACTGGTCGAGCACAGGCTTGGGTGTCCCTTTGGGCGCATACAAGCCAAATGAGATGTTGATGTCAAAACCTTCGACTCCCGCATCCGAGATGGCAGGCACTTCGGGCAACTGGGGCAAACGGGCTTTGCCTGCAGAAGCATAGGCCTTGATCTTGCCGCCTTTGACCGAGGGCACTGTGCCTGAAGTCTGGTCGCACAAAATGTCCACCTGACCGCCCATCAGGTCGTTCAACGCAGGGCCAGTGCCTTTGTAGGGAATTTCATTGAGTTTGACGTTCAGGGCGTTCATCATCATGAGGCCGCACAAATGTGAAGCCGAGCCCACACCGGCATGCGCCAAGCTGACTTTGGGTCCGTTGGCTTTCACATAGGCCACAAATTCGTTGAGGTTGCGCGCTGGAAAATCATTGCGGGTGACGATGACCATGGGGCCACTGGTGGCGCGGCCAATCGGCTCGAAGTCGTCCACCGGGTGGTAGGGCAAGCCTTTGTACATGGCCACATTGGTGGCATGGCTGACGTGGATCATCAGCAAGGTGTAGCCATCGGGTTTGGCACGCGCCACTTTGGCTGTGCCAATGGAGCCGGAAGCCCCTGCGGTGTTGTCCACCACGATTTGCTGACCCAGGTGCTTTTGCATGGCCCCTGCAAACACGCGTGTGATGGTGTCGCCCGGCCCGCCTGCGGCATAAGGCATGACCATGGTGATGGCGCGGTTGGGAAAGTCCTGTGCCGAAACATGCAAAGCGGTGGCGGCCAACATCAGTGCCAAAGCGCTGCGAACGAAACGAAAATTCATGGCGGTCTCCTTCGGTTTTTTGAAAATAAAAATCAGGCCAACAAGCGCTGGCGAATTTCCAGGGGATCCATCACCTGGAGCGGCTCTTGGCCACCATCCGGAATCCCGACCTGTGTGGCGTTGAGCAACATGGACACCATCACGTAGGTCCCAGACAACACAGTGAGGTCCACCACGGCTTGCTCACCCAGGGCTGTCACGGCCTCTTGCCACAAAGCATCTGACACGCGGTGATTGAGGGACAAATGCACACAATAGTCATACACCAGGCGTTCATCGGCTTGCATGGTGGCAGGCCTTCGGCACTGCTGCAAATCGCGCATCACCGCATCAGACAAGCCCGCTTTTCGGGCGATGCGCTCATGCGCCCACCACTCGTATTGCGCATTGGAGATGCGCGCCTGGATCAGAATGGCAAATTCGTTCAACCGCTTATTGACCGAGGTGCGAAAGCGCAGATAGTCCAGAAAATCAAATGCACGCCGTGCCATGTCGGGGCTGCGCAACAAGGCGTTGTAAGGCCCGCCCAACGCGGCACTGGAGACCTTGAGGATGTCATCGGCCAAGGGACGAACCTCGGGTGCGAGGGCCTCGTAGGTGATTTGCGCGAATCTTTCGGTCATGGCTGCAAGCAAAAAAATCAACGTTAACAACTCGACAGCCGTTGCACAGTCGCCCACATGACTGGTGAAGCTCACCCAATCAAAGCGGATTCGGCGACACTGTGATTCATCACTTTTTTGGATTGATCATGCTGAAATTTTTCTTCAACGCTGCCCCCAACCCCATGAAGATCGCCTTGCTGCTGGAAGAGCTGGGACTGCCCTTTGAGGCGGTGCCGGTGGACACACGCAAGGGCGAGCAATTTGCGCCCGCATTCTTGACAGTCAACCCCAACGCCAAAGTGCCCGCCATCATCGATGGCGAAGTGACCGTGTTCGACAGCAACGCCATCTTGTTGTACCTGGCCGACCGCGAACAGCAATTTGTCCCCACCATGGCGCAAGCCAAAGAACGCGGCGCTGCACTGTCCTGGTTGCTGTTCATTGCCAGCGGCATTGGCCCGTTTTCGGGGCAATCGGTGCACTTTCGCCATGCGGCCCCCGAGCCCAAAGAATACGCGCTCAACCGCTACGACTTTGAAGCACACCGCCACTGGACCGTGCTGGACAAGCACCTGGCGCAAAACACCTACATGCTGGGCGAGCACTACAGCATCGTGGACATGGCCCTGTGGGGCTGGGCGCGCCTGCTGCCCTATGTGTTGGGCACAGGAGACGCCACCTGGACCCAGTACCCCCACATCAAACGCCTGCTCGATGCGGTCAATGCACGCCCCGCAGCGCAACGGGCTGAAGCTTTCAAAGCCCGTTACACCTTCAAAACCGAAATGGATGCGGACGCCAAACGGTTCATGTTTCCGCAGAATGAGCGCTTGAATCAGGCGTGAAGTCGAAACCGACCCCGCGGCTCAGGCGTAGCGCAAACGCAAATCGCGCTTGAGCAGTTTGCCGCTGGGGTTTTTGGGCAGGCTGTCGGTGAAGATCACACGCTTGGGGCATTTGAAGCCAGCCATGTGCTGTATGCAGTGCGAGATCACGGCGGCCTCATCCAAGGTCTGACCTGCCTTGACCACCACCACCGCCGTCACGGCTTCCACCCACTTGGGATCGGGCAGGCCGATCACCGCCACCTCGCTGACCTGCGCCAGGCGGTAGATCATCTCTTCCACCTCGCGGCTGGCCACGTTTTCGCCGCCGGACTTGATCATGTCCTTTTTACGGTCCACCACGGAGATGTAGCCCTCCTCGTCAATCGTGCCAAGGTCGCCACTGTGAAACCAGTCGCCTTCAAACGCGGCCCGTGTGCGCTCATCGTCGTGAAAGTAGCCCAACATCAAATGCGGTGAGCGGTGCACGATCTCACCCACTTCACCCACAGCCACATCCTGCATGGCGTCATTCACCACGCGCGTCTCGACATTGCGCACCGCCTTGCCGCACGAACCAGGTTTGCGCAATTGGTCTTCGGGAGACAGCATGGTGGCCAGCGGGGCGATTTCGGTCTGGCCGTACAGGTTCCACAGCCGCACTTGGGGCAGGCGAGAGGCCAGCTCTTTGAGCACCTCGACCGGCATGATGGACGCGCCGTAGTAGCCCTTGGCCAGTTGGGCGAGCTTGTCGGCGTCGAGCAGCGGCGAGCGCAACAACGCAATCCACACGGTAGGCGGCGCAAAGAAACTGGTGATGCCGAACTTTTCGAGCATCGGCAGCAGGTTGTCGGGCGTGGGCTTGGACGTGATC
>JACCDH011371665.1_pt1 | contig 12256 bp, 10 predicted proteins | sample 7442481 | NCBI WGS metagenome assembly JACCDH01 (sample SAMN15323433, study PRJNA562643) | freshwater metagenome | isolation source: river surface water | place: USA:Blue River Watershed | collected 2017-08-15
GATTGTAAGTCAGTCTGGTCCATCTGCTGCACAAATTTCTGAGTTGGTTTTTGATTCAAGAAAGGCAAAGGAAGGAACTGCATTTTTTGCAATCAAAGGTTCAGCAGTTGATGGGCATAATTTTATTCCTGCTGTAATTGGAGCGGGGTGTTAGGTGGTGTTTGCAGATCACGCTTTAGAGGTTCCAGCTGATGTAACGATAATTGTCACTGAAAATACGTCAAAAAGTTTGGCATTGGCAGCAACGAATTTCTATGATCATCCTTCAAAAAAATTGAAATTGGTTGGTGTCACTGGTACAAATGGTAAAACAACGACAACAACTTTGTTATTCAATTTGTATACGAAGCTTGGTTTTCATTGTGGTTTGCTTTCGACCGTTGTAAATAAAATTGGTGACCAAGCAATTGCTTCAACACACACAACGCCAGATCCAGTTTCATTGAATGCTTTATTAGCGCAAATGGTGGAAGACGGTTGTTCGCATTGTTTCATGGAAGTGAGTTCGCATGCAGTTCACCAACATCGCGTGACAGGTTTAGATTTCGCGGGAGGTGTTTTTACAAATATCACGCACGATCATTTAGATTACCACAAAACGTTTGCTGAATACATCAACGTGAAAAAAGCATTCTTTGATCATTTGAGTGCCGATGCGTTTGCTTTGACAAATGTTGACGACAAAAATGGAATGGTCATGCTGCAAAACACGAAGGCTGAAAAACATACCTATGCGTTAAAATCACCTGCTGATTTCAAAGTGAAAGTAATCGAAAATCAGTTTTCTGGTTTGGTGTTGAACATGAACGGAGTGGAATTGTGGACACGCTTAATTGGCGATTTCAATGCTTACAATTTATTGGCAGTTTTCGCTGTAAGTCAATTGCTAGGAGAAGATACAACCGAAGTGATGACAGTGCTAAGCAACTTGGAATCTGTTGAAGGAAGGTTTGAATATTTTCAATCGACTTCAGGAATCACGGCTATCGTTGATTACGCACACACACCAGATGCGTTGGAAAATGTTCTGAAAACAGTTGCTAACATTCGCACAAAAAATGAAACTGTTTATACGGTTGTTGGTTGTGGTGGCGATCGCGATAAGGCGAAACGTCCTCAAATGGCAGCGATTGCCTGTGAAATGAGTGATAAAGTAATTCTTACTTCCGACAACCCTCGTTCAGAAGATCCAGCAGTGATTTTAGATGAAATGATGGCAGGAGTTGAAGGACAACATTTCAAAAAAACACTTTCCATTTTGGACCGTGAGCAAGCAATAAAAACAGCAGTTTCAATGGCAGAAAAAGGTGATATCATCTTGATTGCAGGAAAAGGGCACGAAAAATACCAAGAAATCAAAGGAGTAAAACACGATTTTGATGACATGCAGATAACGATTGATTTATTCAAAAAACTAGAGAAATAATGCTTTACTATTTATTCGACTATCTTGATTCTTTTAACTTCCCTGGTGCTGGGTTGTTTCAATTTATCTCTTTCCGTGCCGCAATGGCATTGATTACTTCCTTGATTGTTTCGATTTTCTTTGGAAAGAAATTAATCAACTTACTTAGAAGACAACAAATCGGTGAAACAGTTCGTGATCTTGGTTTGGCAGGACAAATTGAAAAATCTGGAACGCCAACAATGGGTGGAATCATCATTCTTGCAGCGATTTTAATTCCAACGCTTTTGTTCGCCAAATTGCACAACATCTATGTAATCACAATGATCATTGCAACGATTTGGTTGGGTTTAATTGGTTTCTTAGATGATTACATCAAAGTCTTCAGAAAAAACAAAGAGGGACTTGCTGGACGCTTCAAAGTAGTTGGACAAATTGGTGTTGGTTTAATTGTAGGATGTATTTTGTATTTCAACAATGACGTTTCTGTTCACAAGCGCGTTTCTGCTGATTACAAGTTACAAGCTGATGAGCAATTCGTGACGCATGAACATACGAATGGAAAAGACGAAAATTACAAGTGGATCAAGACAGATGATATGACAACGACAATTCCTTTCATCAAAGGAAATGAGTTCAATTACAACTGGTTGATCGGAGATTCAAACAAATCATTTGGATGGTTATTGTTTATCCCAATTGTGATTTTCATCGTAATCGCTGTGTCAAACGGTGCAAATATGACAGATGGTTTAGATGGTTTAGCTTCTGGAACATCTGCTATCATTGGACTAGCGCTCGCGGTTCTGGCTTATGTCAGTTCCAATGCAAAATTCGCGGATTACCTCGATGTAATGTACATACCGCTCGCCGAGGAACTCGTGATTTTCATAGCCGCCTTTGTGGGAGCATGTATCGGATTTATGTGGTACAATTCTTATCCAGCACAAGTATTCATGGGCGACACTGGTTCGTTGGCGTTGGGTGGAATTATCGCTGTTTTCGCTATTTCAATTCGCAAAGAGTTATTGATTCCTGTATTAGCGGGTGTGTTCTTGGTAGAAAATTTATCGGTTGTACTTCAAGTAGGATATTTCAAACTCACGAAAAAACGCTTTGGTGAAGGAAGGCGCATCTTCCTCATGGCTCCGTTGCACCATCATTATCAGAAAAAAGGCTTACATGAAGCGAAAATCGTATCGCGCTTCTGGATTGTAGGTGTTTTGCTTGCAGTAATCACAATTGTAACATTGAAATTGAGATAAACGTGGACGGATTGAATAAACATATTGCCATTCTTGGCGCCGGAGAAAGCGGTGTTGGTGCTGCCATTTTAGCAAAAAAAATGGGGTGGAATGTGTTTGTTTCTGATTTCGGAGCAATCAAAGATGAATTCAAAACTGAATTAACGGAGAACGGCTTTGAATGGGAAGAAGGAAAACATTCGGAAGAACGAATTTTGAACGCTGATTTAATAATTAAATCACCTGGGATTCCAGACAAAGCGCCACTGATTAAAAAATTACGCGAAAAAGGAGTAAAAATCATTTCTGAAATTGAATTCGGAGGATATTATTCAAATGCGAAAACGATAGCAATAACTGGAAGTAATGGGAAAACAACGACAACAATGTTGACCTATCACATCCTTAAAAAAGCTGGAATTAACGTTGGTTTAGCGGGCAATGTTGGTAAAAGCTTTGCGAAACAAATAGCGGAGGAAAACTTCGATTGGTATGTGCTCGAGTTGAGTTCTTTCCAGCTGGATGACATGTTTGATTTTAGAGCGGATATCGCCATTCTAACAAACATTACTCCTGATCATTTGGATCGCTACAATTATGAAATGCAGAATTACGTGGATTCGAAATTCCGTATTCTACAAAACCAAACAAACAACGATTGGTTCATCTACAATTTTGATGATTCAATTATTCAGGCAGAAGTCGCAAAACGTACGATTACTGCCAAAACTGCCCCTTTCTCTCTTGTGAAAGAACAAGAAGTTGGTGGCTTTGCAGACGAACAACAAATAACAATAAACATAAACGAACAACTCACTATGTCAATTCACGATTTAGCACTTAAGGGTAAACACAACACCCAAAATTCGTTGGCGTCAGGTATCGCGTCAAGAATCCTAGAAATTAGGAAAGAAGTTGTGAGAGAAAGTCTTGAAGACTTCGTAAACGTTGAACACCGACTTGAATTCGTGGCGAAAGTTCACGGAATTGAATTCATCAATGACTCAAAAGCAACAAATGTAAACTCTACTTGGTTTGCACTTGAAAGCATGGAGCAACCAACAGTTTGGATCGTTGGGGGTGTTGATAAAGGAAACGATTATTCTGAATTAACAGACTTAGTTCGCGACAAAGTAAAAGCAATCATTTGCTTAGGTGTTGACAACAAAAAATTGATCGAATCATTCACCGGAGTGGTTGATACAATTGTTGAAGCACGTTCAGCTATGGAAGCTGTTGCTTACGGTTATCGTTTGGCGAAGAAAGATGAAACAGTTCTTTTATCTCCAGCGTGTGCAAGTTTCGATTTATTCGAAAACTACGAAGACCGCGGAAATCAGTTTAAAGAAGCCGTTCGTTCTTTATAAGAAAAGAAGATGAGTGAAAAATTAGGCACTCGTACGGAAGATCGTTTGTTGGAAGCAAGACGTGAAAGTCTACACCAACTGAACGAATCGAGCATTCGACCTCACGGCAAATTGTGGGGAATGGATGTGTTTTCTTGGTTTAACCCAACGCCAAGCTTGATTGCAAACACCTTGCATTCGTTTCCTTTTCCTGCGATTTGGATTGGAAATGGCGCGGTGATTGCCAAAGCGTTGAAAGAAGATGATTTGTTGATGAGCAATTTATCAGCTGTTATTTCATACGATTCTAACATTTTTAACTTGGAAAATAAGTGGTTGGATCAAATCAAAAATTGCGTTGGAACACAATCTGTCGATGAGGCTTTCGAGTTTTTGAAAATGGTGAAAGCGCCTCAAACAATTTTAATGTTTACAGCAACAGGTGAAAACTGGGAAGAAAACAAAAAAGAATTTGAAGATTTTTTAAAACTGGTTCAAGTCTAGATGAGAGAATACTTGAAATATTTAAAAGGTGACAGGGTGCTTTGGATCATCACGCTGATTATGCTTGCTTTTTCGTTAGTGAGCGTATACAGTTTTGTTCCAATCCTTGTGAAAATTGAAGGAGGAAGTCCGTTCAAATACCTATTTAAACATTTCATTTATGTGTTAATTGGATTTGCCGCAATGTTCTGGATTCATCGAAAAGATCCAAAATACATCGCGCAATTATCCAAGTTTGGCTTTTATTTAGGAATCGGATTAATGCTCTTTACCTTCTTCTTCGGAACGAATGTAAATGGCGCTGGACGTTGGGTGAAAATTCCATTTGTTGGATTAACCTTTCAGTCTTCCGATTTTGCAAAATTAGCTTTGCTGATTTACGTTGCACGCTTATTAGAAAAGAAAAAAGATAAATTAAATAGTTGGAAAGAAGGATTTTGGCCGGTTATTATTCCTGTTCTTGTTATTTGTGGATTGATTGTTAAGGATAATTTCTCGACAGCCGCCATACTTTTTGCTATTAGTTTAACGGTTCTTTTTATCGGAAGAGTGCCCATTGCCAAACTGTTTTTAACCGTTGCTGGTGGTGTAGCAGCATTAGGCCTTGTTATTGCCGTGCACAAAGCGGCACCTGATTTAAACCTACTTCCTCGATACGAAACGTGGGAAAACAGGATCTTAAATAAAATGGAAAACGACAATGATGTGTTAACAAATGCGCAATCAATGAATGCCGAATTAGCCATTTTTAACGGATCATTTTTTGGACAAGGTGTTGGTGATGGTAAGTTGAAAGAATACCTTCCTGAAGCGTATGCCGATTTCTACTATTCCAGTTTTGTGGAAGAATTTGGTTTAGCATCAGCCGTGTTTTTGATGCTCTTGTATTTAATCATGTTGTATCGAATTATTCGAATTGGCTTGAAATCCGATCGCTTGTTCGAAACTTACGCTTGCTTGGGAATTGGAATTTTGTTACTGAGCCAAGCATCTGTAAATATGTTGGTTTGTACGGGAGTGTTCCCAGTAACCGGACAAAATATGCCGCTCCTTGCAATGGGAGGTTCAGCTTTAATTATGACCTGTGTTGCAATCGGAATTGTTCAAAGCATTGCTTACGCTCAAGACAAGAAAACGGCCAAAGAAACGAAAGAAGATACCTCAAACTCATTTGTTGAAGAATGAAAATAGATCGTGCAGTAATATCAGGTGGTGGAACAGGAGGACATATCTTTCCTGCGATTGCCATTGCTGATGAAATAAAAAAACGAAACCCTCAAGCAGAAATCTTGTTTGTGGGTGCAATCGGCAAAATGGAAATGGAAAAAGTTCCAGCTGCTGGATATAAAATTGAAGGTTTAACGATTGCAGGGTTGCAACGAAAATTAACCTTGTCGAATTTCTTATTGCCGTTTAAAATCATTAAAAGTATGCTGCGCGCGCGTCGTATTTTGAAAGATTTTAAACCGCAAGTTGTTGTTGGAGTTGGTGGTTACGCAAGTGGACCAACCTTAAAAGCAGCAACGATGCTTGGAATACCAACTTTGGTGCAAGAGCAAAATTCATTTCCAGGGAAAACAAATAAATTATTGGCGAAAAACGTGAATTCTCTTTGTACGGCTTACGAAGGATTGGAGCGTTTCTTTCCAAAGGAAAAAATAACATTGACTGGAAATCCAGTTCGTTTTGAAATGGTGAACATTGCTGGAAAACGCGATGAAGCATTTGAGTATTACAAATTAGATCCAAACAAAAAAACAATTTTGGTAATTGGAGGTAGTTTGGGAGCGCGTACCTTGAATCAAGCAATGATGAACCATTATTCGGTTTTAAAAGAAGCTGGAGTTCAAGTGTTGTGGCAATCCGGAAAATTGTATTTCAATGACTTGAATGAGCAATTAAAAGGAAAGGAATACGAAGGAATTAAATTGGTGCAATTCATCGATCGAATGGATTTGGCGTATGCAGTGGCAGATGTGATTATTTCACGCGCTGGAGCTATTTCAGTCTCAGAATTGTGCTTGATTAAAAAACCAGTGATTTTGGTTCCAAGTCCAAATGTTGCGGAAGATCATCAAACGAAAAACGCGATGGCTTTGGTCGAAAAATCGGCTGCAATTCTTGTTAAAGACATTGAAGCAAAAGAAACCTTGATTCCTGCCGTATTGGATTTATTGAAAAATGAAGATTTACAAGGAAAATTGTCTGTGGAAATTGAAAAATTAGGCAAGCCAAAAGCGACAGAATCAATCGTTGACGAATTAGAAAAAATTAATACTACTCACTGAGTAGAGATGTAGAAAAATAGAAATGGAAAAGCTAGATTCAATACAATTATCAGATTTTAATCGTGCCTATTTTATTGGTATTGGTGGAATTGGTATGTCTGCTCTAGCGCGCTATTTCAATGCAATTGGTTGGGAAGTGGCTGGCTACGATAAAACGCCTTCGCCTTTAACCGATGAATTGCAAAATGAAGGAATTTCAATTCACTTCGAAGATTTGGGATCAATTGTTCCAAGTCAATTTAAAGAGAACGATAAAACTTTAGTTGTTTATACACCAGCGATTCCAAAAGGAATGGGCGAATTGGTATTTTTCCAAGGGCAAACAACTAATCTTTTCAAACGTTCTGAAGTGTTGGGATTGTTAACACGCCAGTCATTAGGATTAGGTGTTGCAGGAACGCATGGGAAAACAACGACGAGTTCAATGCTAGCGCACATCTTGAATGAATCACATTTGAAATGCAATGCCTTTTTAGGTGGAATCGCGACCAATTTTTCTTCGAATTTAGTATTGAATCCTTCAAGTGAATATACTGTAATTGAAGCAGATGAATTTGATCGTTCATTTTTAAAATTAACACCTTTCGCTTCCATTATTACGTCAACAGATCCAGATCATTTGGACATTTACGGAGATGCATCTGTTTTCTTGGAAGGTTTTCAAAAATATGCTGAACTGATCAATCCGAAAGGTTGTTTGGTGAAGAAAGAAGGATTGGATGTTGCTTCGGAAGCACGAACTATTTCGTATGCTATAGAATCCAAAACAGCGGATTATTCAGGAAACAATTTGCGGTTTGAGCAAGGAAAGTTTTTGATGGATGTTGCAACGCCATCTGGAATTTTAAATGCTGTTGAATTAGGAATTCCTGGAATTCACAATGCAGAAAATGCTGTTGCGTGTATTGCTTTATCGCAGTTTTTGGGATTAAGTGAAGAAGAAATCCGCCTTGGATTACAATCATTCCGCGGAGTAAAACGCCGTTTTGAATACAAAATTAGAACTGAGAAATTGGTGTACATTGATGATTATGCGCATCATCCAACAGAAATTCACGCCTTGGTTTCTTCGGTTCGATTGTTGTACCCAAATCAAAAAATAACAGGAATTTTTCAACCGCATTTGTTCAGTAGAACACGCGATTTTTTTGAAGGATTTGCACATGAACTTTCTCAATTGGACGAGGTGGTTTTACTACCAATTTATCCAGCAAGAGAAGAACCAATTCCGGGTGTGACGAGTGATGTTTTACTTGATAAAATTACATCGGAGCGCAAACAAATTCTTCCAGCTCAAGAAGCCTTGAACTATGTTTCAAACATGCAAGAAGGGGTTGTGTTGACAATTGGAGCAGGAGACATCGATCGCATTGTTGAACCACTTAAAAATGCTTTGTCATGAAGAAATGGTTGAAACGTGGTTTGTGGATTGCCTTTGCTATTGCGGTAATTATTCTCATGCGCATGACACAATCAGCGCAGGCTGAAACTGTTCTTGAAGAGCCAGAAGTATTGATTCACGTCAACGGAGAAAATGCCTTTTTAACGGAGGATGAACTGAAATTGCGCCTAAAACGCAATGGTTTTACGTTCAACGGCCAAGCGCAAAAAGACCTGAAAGTTTCGGCTGTTGAAGACTATATTCGTAAGATGACTGAAGTCAAAGATGTGAAGGTTTTTACAAAGCTCGGATCGAAATGGAAAATTGAAGTTACAGTGCGTAAACCAATTGCACGAATTTATAACAAATACGATGAAACTTTTTACTTGGATGAAGATGGATTTGTCATGAATTCTTCGTCTTTGCATACTGCTCGAGTTGTGGTGGTTACAGGTTATATTAAGGACAAAATTTCATCGGTTTCGGTACCAGAAATTATTAACAACGATACCTTGAAAAGTATTCGAAATTTAGATGATGTGTATCGTATTTCCAATTATGTTTGTAACGATCCACTAATGCAGTCTCTAATAGGCCAAATTCACTTGAAGAAAAACGGTGATTTTGTACTGATACCGCTGGTTGGAGGACAAAAAATTATTTTCGGTACAGCTAAAACAGACAAGGAAGTAAAAGACAAGTTTAAGAAGCTGAAGATCTTTTACCAGGAAGGAATTCCTTACGAAGGTTGGGATAAGTACGAAGAAATAAGTTTGAAGTACGATAATCAGATCGTTTGTAAGACTGTTGAGGGCTATATTGAAGAAGAAAAAATAGAATAATATGTCAAAAATTATTGTTGGACTAGATATTGGGACTACCAAGATTGCTTGTTTCGTAGGAAAGAAAAACGAACACGGGAAAATCGAAATTTTATCAATGGGAAAAAGCGAATCCCTTGGTGTGATGCGTGGTATGGTTTCGAATATCGAGAAAACGGTTCAATCAATTCGTGTTGCTGTTGATGAGGCGCAAGAGCGCGTTGAAGGTTCATTGACAATTGGTTCTGTAAATGTTGGTATCGCTGGTCAACACATTAAGAGTTTGCAGCACCGTGGAATTCACACACGTGATCAAATCGATAATGAGATTTCACAAAAGGACATCGATGCCTTGGTTGAAGATATGTACAAATTGGTGATGCAACCAGGAGAAGAAATTATTACAGTTCTTCCTCAAGAATACATCATCGATAACGAACAAGGGATTAAAGATCCAATCGGAATGTTGGGGCGTCGTCTTGAAGCGAATTTCCACATTATTACTGGACACGTTGGCGCTTTATTGAACATCAACAAATGTGTGCAAAAAGCAGGATTGGAAGTGAAAGAAATTATTCTTGAGCCAATCGCTTCTGCTGATGCGGTTTTGTCAGATGAGGAAAAAGAGGCTGGTGTAGTTTTGGTTGACATCGGTGGTGGTACGACAGACGTTGCGATTTTCCATGAAGGAATTATTCGTCACACTGCTGTTATTCCTTTCGGTGGAAATGTCATCACAGAAGATATCAAAGAAGGTTGCACAATCATGAAGCGTCAAGCTGAAATGTTGAAAACGAAATTTGGTTCTGCTTTGGCTTCTGAAAGTCAAGAAAACGAAATCGTTTGCATTCCAGGTTTGAGAGGCCGTGATCCGAAGGAAATTACAATCCGCAACTTGGCCAGCATCATTCAAGCACGTATGGAAGAAATCATTGATTTAGTTCATTACGAGATTTTGAATTCTGGTTATAGCAAAAAGTTAATTGGTGGAATCGTTGTAACAGGTGGTGGAGCTCAAATGAAACACATCACGCAGTTATTTGAGTACATCACAGGAATGGATACGCGCATCGGTTACCCAACTGAGCATTTAGCAAATAACAATCATATTGAAAACTTGACAAGTCCAATGTACTCAACAGGTATTGGATTGGTATTGAAAGGATTCGAAGCATTGGAAAAAAGCGGAGTTACTGTGGAAGCAGCAAGTGCAGGATCGGTAAAAACACACTCTGAGAAAAATAGAGGATCTTTCTTCGACACAATCGTTAAGAAAGGTAAAGACTGGTTCGCAGAAGAAGAATAAGGAATAGAAAAGGAACATGGATTTAGCGAGAAGTGTTCCGAAAGAAATAAAGAAACAACAACAATAAAAAGAGAGAGAATATGGAATTCGATTTACCAAAAGACACATCTTCAATTATCAAGGTAATTGGTGTTGGTGGAGGTGGTAGCAACGCAGTTAACCACATGTACGGTCAGGGAATTATCGGTGTTGACTTTATCGTATGTAATACGGATCGTCAAGCATTGGATATTTCTCCAGTTCCTTATAAAATTCAATTAGGACCATCATTAACCGAAGGTCGTGGAGCTGGTGCAATTCCTGAAATTGGAATGAATGCAGCAATTGAAAACATTGAAGAAATTCGTGATGTATTAGGAAAAAATACGAAAATGGTTTTCGTTACAGCAGGAATGGGTGGTGGTACTGGAACAGGTGCTGCTCCGGTTATTGCTCAAGTAGCGAAAGAAATGGGTATTTTGACTGTTGGAATCGTTACGGTTCCTTTCAACTTTGAAGGTCGTAAAAGAAGACAACAAGCAGAAGAAGGAATGGACAAAATGCGCGAAAATGTTGATACATTATTGGTAATCAACAATGAGCGTTTAAGAGAGATTACAGGTAATTTAACAATTGGAAATGCTTTTGCTCAAGCAGATGACGTTTTAACAACAGCTGCAAAAGGAATCGCTGAAGTAATTGCTGTTACTGGTGCAATCAACGTGGATTTCAACGACGTGAGAACGGTAATGAAAGATAGCGGTGTTGCAATCATGGGTAGCGCAGCGGCTGAAGGTGAGAACAGAGCAACAACAGCAGTTCAACAAGCATTGAACTCTCCTTTGTTGAATGACAATGATATTAGCGGTGCACAATATGTCTTGTTGAACATCACTTATGGTGATAAAGAAGTATTGATGGACGAAATCACTGAGATCACAGACTACATCCAAGAAGAAGCAGGTTCTACAGCAGATGTAATTTGGGGACATGGTTACGATCCAACATTAGGAGACAAATTAAGTGTTACACTTATCGCAACAGGTTTTCAATCGCACCCAATCACAGGTTTTGAAAAAGCACCAGTGAAAACGGTTCGCACATTGGATGAAGAGCCAAAAAATGAAATCGTGGCTCCATTGGAGTCACCAACACAAGTGAATACATTCAACAATGCAGTTGAAGTGAAAGCTGTTGTAGAAGAGCCTTTTTTGAAGCCAGAAGCATTGAACGAAGTAAAAGTTGAAGCGACAAATACATTCGTTGCGCCAACTCCAGAAAACGTTTTCAAAGCGGAAGTTGAAGAGCAAAAAACAATGAGCTTTGATTGGGAAGTTACAAACTCTGCAAGTGAATCAAAAGCGGTTGAACCGAAAAAAGAAGAAGTAGTTCGTTTCTTGTTAGAAGACGATATGGAAGACAAAGTGAGCTTAGATCACGTTGCTGCCAAAACAATTCTTTCTCCGGAAGAACAACAAAAAAGAACACAAGAACGCTTGGCTAAAATTCAAGAGTACACAAACAAATTGAAAAAAGCGGAAGGAATTGCTGAATTCGAAAACGAACCAGCTTACATCCGCAGAAACATCAATTTAGATAACTCTAAACCAAGTTCTGAAGAATCATACAGCCGTTTCGGAATTTCATCTGATGAAAATGGAACGACATTGAGAAGTAATAATTTTTTACACGATAACGTAGACTAATGAGCTTCGCAGAACAAATTAATACGGATATCAAAAATGCAATGCTTGCCAAAGACAAAGAGAAATTGGCAGTTTTGCGTGACATTAAATCAAAATTGTTGTTGGAAGCAACTTCGGGAAATGGAGAAGCATCGGATGAAACAGCAATTAAGATTTGTGTGAAATTGCATAAACAACGTATGGAAACATACGAAATTTATAAAACACAAGGTCGTGAGGATTTAGCGGCAGACGAGTTATTCCAAGCACAAGTAATTGAAGGATACCTTCCTAAAA
>JACCDH010088137.1_pt1 | contig 12253 bp, 8 predicted proteins | sample 7442481 | NCBI WGS metagenome assembly JACCDH01 (sample SAMN15323433, study PRJNA562643) | freshwater metagenome | isolation source: river surface water | place: USA:Blue River Watershed | collected 2017-08-15
AAAAGCCTTCTCAAATGAGAAGGCTTTTTTTGTTGGAAGATTTTTAAAGATAGGGGAAATTAAACGTTTAATAATTTAACACCGACCTTCCAGGTCGACGACCTGGAAGGTCGGTGTTTTTCCCAAAAGCCTTCTCTCTCGACAAGACTCATGCTTCAGAAAATTCATCAAACGGTTAGGCGCTTTTCCCCAACCTTCCAGGTTGTCAACCTGGAAGGTTGGAAAACATTCAAACACCTCTCCCCCCCCTCCCAACAACAATCTCAACCACTTATCCGTTTTTTTTAAACGTTTAGGGCTCCTGTAACAAAAAAGGGGACCACCTCCCGGCAGTCCCCTTTCTGTTATATCAACTTATCTATTCCTCTTTACTCGCCTAACTTCAATCCAATCACATTATCTGTTCCGTCCGAATTCTTACCTTCTATTAATATGGCTCCTTCGGCGGATTCTAATATTGTTTTTACATTCTGAACAGTGTATACCGATTGCTTATCTATCTTTGTGATCACAAAGCCTGGCTGCAATTTGCCTTTGAATGGTCCCTCGCCTACACTCACTACTTTCACACCATTCTTGACTCCTAACTTTTCCTTTTCTTCTTTAGTCAATGTCTCGAAAGAGGCGCCTTTCACTGAATTAACTTCCGATTTATCAGCAATACTGGTTGTTTCTTTTCCATCTAAGCCTTTTAAAGTAACGGTGATATCTTTGGCTCCGCCTTTTCTGCTAATAGAAATTTTTACTTTGTCGCCAGGACGGTATTTGCCAATCTCTTCCTGAAGTGATGAGACACTGTTCACTGTTACATCGTTAACTTTCAGAATAACATCGCCTTTTTGGATACCTGCTTTTTCAGCTGATCCATTTTCTGTTACTTGCTGAACTAACACACCATCTAGCCCTTTCAAACTTTCTTTATCTGCAACTTCCTGAGTGATCTCCTGAATTGCTACGCCTAAAACGGCTCTTTGAACTTTTCCAAACTTCAGCAAATCATCCATTACTTTCTTTACCAGATTCACCGGTACCGCAAAACCATAACCAGTATATGATCCAGTCTGAGAGGCAATCGCGGTATTGATACCAATTAATTGTCCACTGGTGCTTACTAATGCTCCCCCGCTGTTTCCAGGGTTGATGGCAGCATCGGTCTGAATAAAATTCTCTATCGCATATTGATTATCTTCTCTGCGCAATAAATCAATGCTTCTGCCTTTTGCACTTACAATACCTGCAGTAACGGTGCTGGTAAGATTCATTGGATTGCCTACTGCAACTACCCACTGACCAACTTTCACATCATCGCTGTTTCCAAAAGACATAAAGTGCAGCGATTTCTCATCAATTTTTATCAATGCTAAATCTGTTGTCTTGTCAGTTCCTATCAGTTCAGCTGTATAAGTGCGCTTATCATTAAGGGTTACTTCCATTTTAGTAGCATTTTCCACTACGTGGTTATTAGTTACGATGTAACCATCTTGAGTAATGATAACTCCGGATCCTGTGGCCATTCCCGGACCGCGGGGCTGATCAAAATCAAATCCATGGTCGCGGAAGAAATCGAAAGGATCTACCTGACCACCATTCCCTTTCGGCACGCTTTGTTTGGCGGCCTCATAATAAGACTTAATGTGCACAACGGCAGGTGTACTAACTTCGGATACCTTCACAAAATCAAAGCCTACATTACCCCCAGATTCTATATTACTGGCAAACATGGCATGCTTTTTCTGCATGGCTTCAAAACTTGCAGGCTGCGAAATGCGTTCAACAACGCTGTTAATGCCCAAAGCTACTAGTCCGCCAGCCAGGGCAATAGCAAAAATTCCTAATACTTTTTTCATATTCAATTTGATTTTTCCTTGTTTTTCTTTTTCAAAAGATGTTCCAATCTTTTTTGACTATTTTTGTAACGCAATTTCGACACTTTTAATATCATTGCATTTACCTTTATCGATTAACTTGTATTAAACTTCCACCAAGGTGCTGAAAAAAACGAAACTGAATGATGAGCAACTGGTACTCGCTATAAAAGGCGGCGACAGACAAGCTTTGCTTCAGTTATATAAGGACAATCAGATGGCGGTTAGAAACTACATATTAAAAAACAATGGCTCTGCAGCAGATGCCGAAGACATTCTCCAGGATGCCACCATCGCTGTTTGGGAAAAAATTCAGTCTGATTCACTACACTTATCCGCTAAACTCAGCACTTTCGTGTTTGCAATTTCCAAGAACTTATGGCTTAAACGCCTAAACAAAATGGGAAGACAGACTTCGATGAATGACATACAAACTGAAAATCTGGCAGAGTCGACTGACAATTTAAACCCTCAGGATGTCAAAATCATCGCTAAACTCATGGAGCAATTAGGCGACAAATGCCGTCAGATTCTCTCGATGTTCTATTTTGAAAATCGCGACATGACAGAGATAGCACAGTCGCTCGAGTACAATAATGCTGATACCGTAAAAGCAAAGAAACATCAATGCTTTAAACAATTACAACATCTGTTTCTCAGCCAGTATAACAAACACGATTTTTTAGGCCATTGAACTACAACGAATCACATACCGACCTGTTTAATGCTTATCTGAAAAGAACACTTTCTGATGCTGAACTCATGGCTTTTGAAAAACGCCTGAAAGATGATAAAGAATTTGCAGATGATTTTAACTTTCATCAATTGATGGTAGAAGGTGTGAAAGTCCATGCCCGCGCCGAACTCAAACAATTTCTCTCTCAAAACTCTGCTCCAGCAAAGGGTAAAACAATCCGTTTTAGCAATATGCAGTGGGCCGCCGCTGCCGTTATTGTTGTTATTATCGGTATTTATGCCGTCACTCAATTCTATATACAACCTAAAAAAGAAATTGATTTAGCGATTAAATCTCCGGAACACAAAACACCTGAACTAAACATTGATACCAACTCAATTGAAGTTCCTCCTGAACAGCGCATGACCGATTCAATTCAAGCGACTGAATCGAAGGAGGAGACTACTATCGTATCTGCAGAAACTATTATAATGGATGATGCCGGAAGTCCACCTGCTATCGACGATGTCTCCGACAAAGATCTAGGAATGGCAGAATCTGAAAACTTTAAAATTGAAGACAAAAAATACGAGGTTGTCTCCGAGAAAAAACTGAAAGATACTATTGTTTACCTTTACAGTCTGGCTTACGAAGAACCATCCTATTCAAACAATAATTACAGAAACAAAAAATTGGAGGTGTCTAAACTGCCTTCTAATACCAATACCAAACCTGCTACAGCAGACAAAGTGGATACTGAAGGAACGAAAAAGAAGAGTCAAAAGGCATCAGCCATTAAAATCACTATCGAGTTCTGGCAATCGCCAGTCAATTTCAAAGGGTATAAATATTGGGGCAATACTGTTCAGTTGTATGGCGCCGATCAGGCCACAGCGCGTCTGTTTATCATCAATAATGAATTTTATTTGCGCGACAATGGCAAGGTATACCTCCTACTCATTAGTCCGGATGCTACTGCATTCAAACCTATCTTAGACGACCAACTAACACAATTTATTTTATTTCAGAAATAAGTGAAACTTACATTTAAAAAATACCAGGGAACAGGCAACGATTTTATCATTATTGACAATCGTGAACATTTATATGATCTTTTAGATGTAGCCTACCTTTGTCATCCTAAATTTGGAATTGGTGGCGACGGCTTAATGTTGCTGCAAAACAAAGTAGGATATGATTTTGAAATGGTCTACTACAACAGCGATGGCAATGTCAGCACGATGTGCGGTAATGGTGGTCGTTGTATCGTCGACTTTGCTAAAAGATTAAATGTATTTGAGGGGCATACGACTAACTTCAAAGCCGTGGACGGTCCACATGACGCTATATGGGACGATGACTTTGTGGAACTAAAAATGCAGGATGTTTCTCAGATTTCAAGAAGAGGAAAAGACTATGTATTAAACACCGGCTCTCCTCATTATGTTGTTTTTGCCTCTGCCATCGACACGATGGAAATTGTAGATGAAGCAACATTGATTCGTTATAACCATGAATTCAGTGAAGAGGGCATTAATGTTAACTTTGTAGAAATCCTTAATGGAGACGATCAACTACAAATACTTGTGCGAACATATGAGCGTGGCGTTGAAGACGAGACCTTAAGTTGTGGCACAGGTGTTACAGCATCAGCCATCGCTTTAAGTGAACAATTAGCATTAGCTGATGGCGACTATACCATTGGCATTCAAACGCCTGGTGGCAATCTGGTTGTCAAATTCCATAAAGAAGCAGGCGCATACTCCAATGTTTGGCTTTGCGGACCGGCCACAGAGGTCTTTACCGGAGAGATAGAACTATAAAAAAAGGCCTGTTATTTCTAACAGACCTTTTCACACATAATCAAATATTGGTTATTCACCTGATCTGTCTTCAGCAATCTGAATCTGACCAGTCAATAATTTTTCTTTCAATTTAGCTTCAATTTCAGCCATGATTTCGTGGTTATCTTCCAGCAATTCTTTTACAGCATCTCTTCCCTGACCCAGTTTAGTGCCATTGTATGAGAACCAAGAACCAGATTTCTGAACGATACCATTATCAACAGATAAATCCAGCACTTCACCCACTCTGCTGATACCTCTACCGTACATGATATCAAACTCTACCACTCTGAAAGGTGGCGCCACTTTGTTTTTAGCCACTTTCACTTTAGTTCTGTTACCAACGATTTCATCACCATCCTTAATCTGACCAATTCTACGAATATCTAAACGAACAGAAGCATAAAATTTAAGTGCGTTACCGCCGGTAGTAGTTTCAGGATTTCCGAACATCACCCCGATTTTTTCTCTGAGCTGATTGATGAAAATACAAATACAACCAGTTTTGTTGATAGTACCTGTTAATTTCCTCAAGGCCTGAGACATCAAACGGGCTTGTAAACCCATTTTGCTATCGCCCATATCACCTTCAATCTCTGCTCTTGGCACCAAGGCTGCAACCGAGTCGATAACGATCACATCGATAGCACCTGAACGGATTAAGTTATCTGCGATCTCTAAAGCCTGCTCCCCGTCATCCGGTTGCGAGATCAATAAATCAGAAGTATTAACCCCTAATTTCTGAGCGTAAAACTGATCAAAGGCATGTTCTGCATCGATAAAGGCACAGATACCACCTTTCTTCTGAGCTTCAGCAATACAGCTAATAGCCAAGGTTGTTTTACCACTACTTTCCGGACCATAGATTTCGATGACCCTTCCTTTCGGAAAACCACCTACACCCAATGCCATATCCAGACTAAATGAGCCCGTAGAAACTACATCTACTGCAACTACATTTTTATCGTCCATTTTCATTACAACACCTTTTCCATAACTCTTCTCGAGTTTGTCGATGGTGAGCTTTAACGCTTTTAATTTTTCTGCACTTGATTCTGCCATAAATTATTGTTACGAAGTAAGTTATTTACATGTTTCTATTATTCACAATTCAGATTAGATATTCACAGAAAATTCACTGCTATTATTTTTAGCATTTAATTGCTAAAAGGTTTATCAATACTGGCACGCAATGAATATTTCTCCTTAGACTACCAACATATTCAGAATGCTATTATTTTTAGCATTATTTGGCTTCAAATCCGTGTACACCCTTGATATTCTTCATTCTGCAAGCCTGAAAAATCGCATTTAAAAATATTGCAGATTTTTGTTCAAATTTCAGGACGGGGCGTCGTAAAATTCTCAATCTGTCTAAATTTTATGCAAAAATCCCCCCTCTAAAATCTCTGTAAAACAATCCTTTCTTTTCTCATATTGAATACAAATGTAGTGACTGAAAAACCTTTTAGTCGTATTTTAAATATTTATAGTCGTTTAGATTTTAGGAGGCGCCAGCCAATTTTTTTACGAAGATTTTTTTATTACCGGCACCGTTGAGGCCGGCCTACATTTGTAACCGTTCTTCTCAATTCAATGTTTGTGCAACGCCGCCTGCGCAATAGATTATTTAATAGCCTTCACAACTTATGGTTTAATAGTCTAATATTAACACCCATAAAACGATATACTTCCGCAATGGCGTTGCTCCAAGATTATTGAAACATGCAGTAAGGTTTTTATCGTAGTCCCGGCATTAGAACTCCTTCGTCGCACAATACGGGACACCGCCGTATCATTTCAGCAGTACCAGGGAGCAAAAGAGAGCACCTTCGAATGCTAAATCGAAGGGCCTTTTATTAATTGATATATTTTGCGGCGATGTTCTTGACCATCTTCCGCGGAATCGAAGATCAACGAAGTTGGTCTTGGCTTTGATCAAACTGTGCTGTCGAATGTATTAAAGAAAATCTGCGTTCACCTCCCGGAGGGGCCTAACACGCCAACTGCTCTAATAATTTCTATAGAAAGGCTCGCTCTCAGCGGTGCTGGGTAAACGTCAACTAGCGCCAGCCCTATTTCACCGAGATAATCATATCTCCCACCCTCAAGGAATTTACCACGTCCATGCCCTTCACCACTTCGGCAAAGATGGTATACTTGCCGTCGAGGTTGGTGGTATAGTTATGTGTGATGAAGAATTGCACGCCTTCTGAGTCCTTACCGGCAGAAGCCAGTCCGACACTTCCTGGATGATACCTCAACTCGCTACTAAACTCACTGCGTTGCATCCAGTTTAATGATCCCCAGCCATCGCCTCTCGGACAAGCGCCCTGAATCACAAAGTCGGGTACATATCTATGAAAACTTTTATTGTTATAATAACCACTGTCAACCAACTTTAAGAAATTAGCAACTGAAGCTGGCGATTCGTTAACTTTCATCTTCAATACAATAATACCTTTATTAGTGGTGATCGTTACTTGTCTGTCTTCAGGAATTTTCACCACATATTGCCAGTCGATTGGATTCTGATAACCCGACTCAAAGTAATTAGGATAGGTGAAACTTTGTTTTTGCAATTGCATTTTGGTTTTGTATACATCCAGCCAGGCTTCGTAGTCGCGGGGAATGACCAATGTCTGCATAGCATTGTTCAGTATTTCCAGTCCCGCTTCCGGATTGGATTTCCATGCACTGTCTTTTCTGATACGCTCGCAAACCAAAGATACATATGCCACATTTCCACTCATTAATAAGTTGGTATATATGGTATCATGCACTGTTTTAGCCAGACTTAAATATTGTTCCATGGCATAAGTTTGTACTGGCACCATCATAGTTGTTGACGCTACTTTATACCAGTCAGCTGCCAAAAGTTCTTTGCGCTGTAGAATTGCTAATCGCTTGTAGGCATCGTTACCAACTTTCTTAAAAGAATCGTTCAATGCTTTATAAGTGATGGGTTTCTTTTTAATCTCAACAGCTGGCTTTGAAGGATTCAACACTTTCTGACACAATACTTTTACTTCCGAATTTTTAGTTGCTGTCATCAACCCAGTTAAGAAGACCTTCGCCTCCATATTGATGCGTTTGCGTCTGCTGCTGTGATAAGCACAACGGGCTATTCCGATATGCATGGCAGTGTCGCAATTTTTAAGATCTATATTTGAAAGAAACTGTGCAGTTCTATAATCGGCGCACTTGCCCAATGCTTCCAGAATATTGTTTTTCACTTCGGTGACTTTCTCATTCTTAAAGCAAGACATGAGTGCTTCACAATTACTGGTATCGTATAACTGACCGATACTAAAGGCAGCTGCTTTTCTGATAATGGGACTGGCATCGCTCCTTAGTGCGTTGAACAAATTGACACTGTATGTCTTATCCTGTATAGAAGCAAAAGCCATCAATGCATGGTAACGGTGTCGTTCAACCGGATATTTCAGATATGGAGCTAATGCCGCTGCATTTCGGTTGTATTGCAGGTTATAGATATTGATCAGAACTGTGTCGTTACTAAAACGATTCTGAGCTTCTGACTGAAGCGACACTAAAGCTAAAATCAAAAAAAAGTACTTCATGGTTTATGGGTTTTGGCGAATCACCTCGTACATCATGATACCGGCAGCTACCGATACATTGAGTGAATCGAGATCAGATTTCATTGGAATCTTCACAAGCTTATCTGCCAGTTTCAATAAGGCAGGCGATATACCATCTTCTTCACTACCTACAATAACAACACATGGTTTTGTATAGGTATCAAAAAACAATTCTTTATTGGCTTTTTCGGTACCACAGATAATTTGCAAACCATCATCTTTTAAATGTTTGATAGTTTGAAACAAATTCTGAGAACGGCAGACTGGCAGGTGCAGCAAAGCACCAGCAGAGGTTTTAATGGCCTCATCAGTAACTGTAGCAGAACCTTTTTCAGGAATGATGATAGCATCTAAACCCGCCGCCATAGCAGTACGGGCAATGGCACCAAAATTTCTAACATCCGTTATTCTATCCAGTGCAATCAAAAAAGGTGCTTTATCTTGCTCTAATAATTTCTTTACCAGTTCTTCGGCATTATGGTACTCGATAGACGAAATTTTAGCCACCACACCCTGGTGATTTTTAAACTTCGACAAAGAATCCAGTTTTTCTTTAGGGACTTCTGTAAAATTAACTTTGTGGCGATTCAGAATTTGTTTGATATGACGAATACTTTCGCCCATACCTTTCTGTACATATACTTTAACAAATGTTGCGCGAGCATCCAATGCTTCTTCCAAAGGACGAATTCCAAAAATCAGTCCGGTGTCTTTATTCTCTTTTTCCATGGTATTGATAAAAATAAAGACGCAATAAATGCGTCTTTATATAGGGTGTTTAATATTTTAATGTAATTGTCATGTTACTCAAGTGTGAGGTAACTTTCAACTGCTGATTTTAATTCTTTGTTTGATCTTGCCCATTTGTCAGCCAGATCTTTCAGTTTCCATTCGTTAGCAACATACTGAGCACGCTCCATGAAGTCGTATGCGTCTTTGCACATCTCCATCATATATCTGTACTTCTTACTGCCTTTGAATTGCAGATAGTATGCAACATCTTTATTGCAATACTCGTACAAGCTTCTCAGCTCCTCTTCACCAGCTTTAGTATCACCAGCCTGATGTAATAAATCAGCCATGTAATATCTAATATCAGCTTTAGTAGGTAATGCTCTGTCAGGTAACTCAGTTTTGCACTTGTTAATCAGGTCGATTACTTTTTTGTTATAAGCATCAGCTAAAGCTTTGTTGCCTGGCTGAGTTAACATAGAATCTGTCACTTTCAACTGATTCACTTTATTGATATACTCGTAACTGGTGTAGATAAACATCTTCTGCATCGCATAAGGAAGAATTGAAGACTTATCATCCATAGAGAAATCTTTCTTCTCTTTGATGCCAGAATAGCGGAATTTGTTCATCAGCATATCATACATATTATCGATATTGATTCTTGACACATCGCCTCTTTGAACATCAGATTTAATTGGTACCAACTGATAGATCAGACCTTTTCTTTCGAAATATGCCTGCATACCAAGGTAACCATCATCACCAGAAGTAGTAGAGAAACAGATAGGACGTTTCCAACCAGTAGCAGCGTTTGTTGCAATTAAGTCCATCAAAACAAGTTCGCCTTTATTGAGTCTGTTTCCAGGGAAATCGATAAAGATATCCTTAACAATAAGTGCAGTATCTTTAACATCTACCACACCAGATTTTAGCACTGCATTTTTGTCTACAGGCACTCTGAATTTGCGGTGACCAAAGGTAGATTGTTTACTGTTTACAAGATCATGAATAAAGCTGCTTAACAATTTTGGAGCATAGTCTTTAGCATCCTGGAATTCAAACATATCATTAATACCAGCTGCTAATTGATTTTTTGTTAATGTTAAAGGCAAAGCTTCACTGTCGTATACTTTATTCAGTAATACTTGTGAATACCAATCGGTAGGCAATAAACTCTGGTTGATAATACGAATATCAGTTCTGATACCTTCAACGTTTTGAGCATACCATAAAGGATAAGTATCGTTATCACCGTTAGTGAATAATATAGCATTTTGAGGACAAGAGTTAAGGTAGTTTTTAGCGAAATCAATACCTAAGTAACGGTCGCTTCTATCATGATCGTCCCAACCCTGAGTACCCATAAGAGCAGGAGCAGAAAGAGCGATGATAGCGGCTAACATGGCTGCCATTGCGCCAGACATTTTACCTTTTAATTTATCCCAGATGAAAAGAACACCTAATCCTATCCAGATACAGAAAGTTTGGAATGAACCCACCATCGCGTAATCTCTTTCACGTGGTTCAAATGGTGGCTGATTTAGGAATATTATAATTAGGATACCTGTGAACAGGAATAATACTGATGTTACTATAGCGTCTGTTTTACCTTTCTTGAAGTGGAATACTAAACCAAGAACACCAAGTATCAGAGGAATAAAGTAGAATTTATTACGAGCTTTGTTATTGGCCATGTAGTCAGGCAACTTAGTCTGTGGTCCAAGTCTCAGATCGTCTAACATATTGATACCAGAAATCCAGTTTCCTTCAACGGTGCGGTTGAAATCGTGACCTTGTTGATCGTTTTGTCTTCCTGCAAAGTTCCACATGAAGTAACGGAAATACATATGACCAAGCTGATAGCTTACCAGGAAAGAAATGTTGTTACCCATTGAAGGCTTTGTGCGCTTCAAATCATTGATTTCATCATTAATTCTTTTTTTCTCGGCTGGATCTTGAGTCTGACCGAATTGCTGTTGTTTCAATTCAATCTGAGAAGAAACATCTGCCATTCCACCCCAACTGCGGTAGCCATTCGGACTGCTTTCTTTGTCCTGATCACCCATACGTGGGAACAGGGTGCTGTATTCTTTTTCGTATTTATATTCGTTTCTGTTACCGATTTGAGTGTAAACTGTAGAATCTTTTCTATAGATAGCTTTACCTTCTTTTACATCGTAGAAACCATCATTATCATCATCGGCAGGTACGGCATTAAAATACGGTCCGTATAACAAAGGACGATCGCCATACTGTTCACGGTTGATATAACTTAAAAGGTTAAAAGGTTCTTCAGGATTGTTCATATCGATGGCAGGATTATCCATTGAACGAACTACTACCATGGTATAACTTGAATACCCTAAAAGTACATATGCAAAACATATGAAGGCTAAATTCACCACTCTGTTCTTTTTAACAAAACCGAAATGGTAAATACCATAAGCAGTACCAGCCACTAAAAGCAGAATTGCGAACATAGAACCAGAGTTAAATGGCAATCCAAAAGAATTAACGAAGATTAAATCCATTTTCGCCATTAAGTTTGGAATACCTGGGATTACACCATTCTGAATAAAGAACAGCACAGCTAATCCGATAAGACCAGTATAGATAAGACCTTTGCGGGTCATTGTATAATGTTTGAAGTAATAGATATAAGCAACGGTAGGAATTACCAGCAAACTCAATAAGTGGGTACCAACGGCCAGACCAACCAGGTAGGCGATCAGGATAAGCCATTTATCGGCATACTGACTTTCGCTTTCTTCCCAGCGCAGAGTAGCCCAGAAAGTAAGAGCGGTAAAGAAAGATGACATAGCATACACCTCAGCTTCAACGGCACTGAACCAGAACGAATCACTGAAAGTTAGCGCCAGAGCAGCCACTATACCAGAACCGAAGATAGCGATGCGGTTAGAAGCAGAGCCATCATCTTTTACCATTTTCTTAGCGAAGTGGGTAGTGATCCAGAAAGTGAAGAGAACAGTGAGGGCAGAAGTAACGGCACTCAACATATTAACAGCCACAGCCACACCAGTAGGTTCGCCGGCGAACATAGAGAAAAGGCGACCAAAGAGCAGGAACATTGGTGCTCCCGGCGGGTGTACTACTTGAAGTTTGTAGGACGCAGAAATAAATTCACCGCAATCCCAGAGGCTCACAGATGGTTCGAGAGTCATGGTATACACCACGAGCGCCACCAGGAAAGTCAACCAACCTAAGAGGTTGTTAATCATCTTATAATTCATAATTTATTAAAAATCGAAGCGAAAATAGGTAAAAAGCCGCTTCTTTGAAAACTAAAAAGAAAATTGACTTGTATTTAGTCTATAAAAGATAGGGTGTTTATCGAATACACCTTCTTTAGAGCTCCATGGCAATCGACTAATTCGGGTTAACATTCCAACAAATTGATTTTTGAATTTGTTTAAATTACAAACAATCCTTACCTTTGCACCTCATTTTAAGAAAATGGCGGGGTAGCTCAGGTGGTTAGAGCGTAGGATTCATAACCCTAAGGCCGGG